>Ga0154020_10000198_pt1 | contig 70792 bp, 63 predicted proteins | sample Klosneuvirus_201_FD_109709 | JGI IMG/M metagenome (GOLD analysis project Ga0154020, IMG submission 109709) | Active sludge microbial communities from wastewater, Klosterneuburg, Austria - Klosneuvirus_20160825_MG | ecosystem: Engineered > WWTP > Aerobic digester > Activated sludge | place...
AACAGCCCCAGCTGGGCGCGCGCAAACACCGTGCGCCTAAGCCGCGGCAGCTGGTAGGCCAGGCTGGCCAGCGCATCATGGGTGAGGACGGCAAACAGCATCATGGGCAGCGCGTGGAACCGTTCCCGGAATTCCATGTGAAACGCCTCCACCCCGCCGGGCCCCGTGGTGGTGAGCAGCCCCAGAAATCCCGGGCCGGCCAACACCAGGCAGCCCAGGCACGCCCAGCCACGCCGGGTCTGCACTGCTGCCGCCAGCCCCAGCGGGATGAGCAGGTGGAAGGCCCGCAACAGGTCCAGCCCCAATGTCAGTGACGGAACAATGCTCCAGCCTCCGGAGTTCTGTGCTGCCGCCAGCGTCCCGTAGTCCCGCCGCAACACGTGGTGCCACCAGGTCTCCAGCGACCTGATCTCCACCCAGAACGGCCCGTGGCCATCCCCCGGCCAGGCCAGCCAGGCCCCCCAACACGCCGCCAACACCACCGTGCCAGCCAACAGCCCCGCGCCCACCGCCAGCACCCAGCGCAACAGCCCCGCCTGGTGGTGCGCCCGAACGATGTGGAACACCACCATGGGCACCACCAGCACCACGCTGTGGTGCGCCGCCACGCCAAGCCCCAACAACGCCCCCAGCCACGCGCCGTGGAGCGGGGTGAGGAATTCTTCGTTCTCAATGTACTGCGCGGCGTGCAGCAGCAGCGCGGCGTTGAGGCAGAGCAGTGCGGTGACCTCGGCCAGCCCGCCCAGGCGCCACACCGGGAGGCTCAGGGCAAAAGCCACCGCGCTGATGCGCGTGGTGGGCACGTGCCCGTTGCGTTCCTCCAAGGCACGCGCCAGCACCAGCACCGCGGTGGCCATGAGCACGGCACTCAGTGCCGCGGCCTGCGCGGGCGCCGGGATGGGCAGCGGCAGCAGGCCAAACAACCGCAACAGCAGCGCGTAGAAGGGATACCCCGGTGGGTGCGGGATGCCGCCGTGGACCATGATGCCAATCCATTCGGAGCTGTCAGGGCCCTGCAGCGTGGTGGTGCCGGTCAACAGGTACGCCGTGAGGCAGCCCAGCCACAGGACAACATCCCCCTTCCAGGCGCCCGCGGGACGCTGCTGCGGGTCGGTGGGGTCCACCCTGGCGCCCCCGGGCGGCGTGGCGGGGAGCTCAACGGGCGGCGTGGCCGTGGTGTGGGGCGTGGTCATGGGCTGCGGCGCGCTGTTGAAGCAGGGTCCCTGCACGCTGGCAAGGGGTGGTGCCCGCCGCCAGGGCAACAACAACAAGGCGTGCGGGTTGATGGCGCGCACCGGCCGGAACCACACCTTTTCCACCGTGCACGTCAGGCAACCAGCCGCGGTTCCCGCCCGACGACACCAACCCGGTGTGGCTGCCCCCCACGTTCTGCCCTATGGTCCGGCGCCACTCCATGGTTCCCCTGCCCTCCACGTTGTCCTCCTCACGCCTGCACCTGGCCACGCTGGTGGTGGTTGCGGCGGTGGGACTGCTCACCCTGCCCTTGCGCTTCTATCCCGGTGACCCGGTGGCGGTGCGCAGCATGGCGTGGCGCCTGGCCTACACCGGAGAACTGGGCTTCCCCTACGCCGAAAAAGCGCTTCTGCCCGGCGGCCTGCAGAGCGACACCGTGGGCTACCTCTACGCCAACGACGCAAAAGGCCGCTATTTTTCACGCTGGGGGGAAGTGGCCACCGTGGTGTTTGCCATTCCGTTCCTGTTGGACCGCGCCATGGGGGGCCAGGCCACCGGGGCGGTGCCGCTGGAGGGACGCCCCCTGCTGCTGCATGACCTCATGAATGTGCTGTTGGCGCTGTTGGTGGCCCACGCGTTTTTTGTGGTGGCCATGGCAGTGGGTGCGTCCCCGCCCGCCGCCATGTTTTTCACCCTGTTGTCCATGTACGCGTCTTTTGTCTGGTTCTTCCTGCGCGCCCAAACCACCGAACTGTTGCTCATGGCCGCCATGGCGGTCCTGGTGCCGGCCCTGGTGCGCCACCAGAAAACAGGTCAATTGCCACCCTTGCTGCTGGCCGCCTTCATGCTGGTGCTGCTGGCCAACATCAAGACGTACTTCCTGTTGTGGTTTGCGCCGCTGGGACTCTTCACGCTGCTGGCGCCGCCTGGACAACGCCGGGCGCGGGATCCCGCCGCCGTGGTGGGCATGGCGGCGTTGTCGGTGGCCCTGGTCCTGCTGTCCAACCTCTCCAAGTTTGAGCACCCCCTGCGCACGGGCATTGGCACCACCCGTCCAGACGACCCGCCCACCTTCCTGGTGGCGCGTTATCCCATGGCGTTTGTGGATTACATGCTGGACCCGCACATCAGCATCTGGTGGTGCCATCCCATCCTGCTGTTGGCCGCCCCCGGCTGGATTGCCTTCTGGCGCAACCAGAAACAATTGGCCACGTTTTTCACCGTGGCCACGCTGCTTTTTTCGCTGATGGTGGGCGCGTATTACATCCACACCGGGCAATGGACCTATGGCCCGCGCTACCTGCTTCCAGTCTTGCCCTGGCTGGGACTGCCCGCGGCACTGGGCCTGGACAGGATGTGGCAGGCCCGTCACCAGTGGAGCGTCCGGGTCAGCGCTGCCGCCGGCGTGGTGTTCCTGGCCTGGTTCCTCAACCTGCAGTTCACCGTCCACCGGCTGCCGTTCTACGCCACGCACCGCATTCTTGGCTTTTTCCGTCAGACCCTGCCGTCCAGGCATCCAGAGGTTGAACAGTATTTCCAGAACCGCGCGCCGGCGCTCATGGTGCAGGATTACCTGGGATACATGACGCAGGATGCTCCGTTCTATCCGCTGGAGGTGGTTGCGGCGTCCAAGGACGGGGCCACCCAGCAGGCCGTGGCCACCATCCACCAGAAGCTGCGCGCGCTTTATGTGTCCAACATGCGGTTCGTTGATTTACCCCCTATGTCCGCGCGGGAGCTTGCCCAGCCATGAAACGCCAGAAGCCACCCATCAGGAAACCTGCGCGGCCAAAACGCCCCCGGGCCACCTCCCGTGCTGTTGCCACGGTGCCCCTGCCCACGGGCGCCGCGCGGGCCCGCCTGGTGGCGGGCATTGCGCAAACCATCCTGGCGGGGTTTGACAAACATTACCATTTGTTCCGCCAGATGAGCGTGATGGCCAAGGACCGCTTTGAGCGTGGCGCCTGGCATGAAGTGGTGGAAGCGCACGGGGAACGCATCCACATGTATGACCAGCGCGTGCGCGAGGCGGTCAACACCCTGTCCAGGCGGCACCTGCAGGCCGTGGACGTGGAACTGTGGCCGGAGGTGAAGCTGGCGTACATGGCGCTGCTGTATGGCCATTTGCAGCCAGAATGTGCCGAAACGTTCTTCAACAGCGTGGCCTCACGCATCCTCAAGCGGCGCTATTACAACAACAAACACGTGTTCTACCGCCCGGCCATCTCCACCGAACACCTCTACGGCAAGGAGCCCACCTACCGGTGCTACTACCCACGGCATTCCAGCCTGCCCGGGGTGCTGCGGGACATCATCCTGGGCTTTGGTCTCAAAAGCCGGTTTGAGGACCTGGACCGTGACGTGGACCAGCTGGTGGCGGCGTTCCACGGCATGCATGACCAGCCGGAGGTCATGGAGGACAACTGCCAGGTCCAGGTGTTGCACAGCCTGTTCTACCGCAACAAGGCCGCCTACCTGGTGGGCCGCCTCATCAACGGCAGCAGCGAATATCCTTTTGTGGTCCCCATGCGCCGCACCGCCGACGGCGCCATCTACCTGGACGCGTTGCTGCTCAAACCCGGCCACATTGCGCAGGTGTTCTCCCTGGGCCGCGCGTATTTCATGGTGAACATGGAGGTGCCCGCGGCGTATGTGGACTTTTTGCAGTCCATCATGCCACGCAAGCCGCGCGCCGAGCTCTACACGCTGCTGGGCCTCCAGAAGCAGGGCAAGACGCTGTTCTACCGGGACATGCTGGACCACCTGCGGCACAGCCAGGACCGCTTTGAAGTGGCGCCGGGAACGCGCGGCATGGTCATGGTGGTCTTCACGCTCCCCAGCTTCCCGTACGTCTTCAAGGTCATCCGGGACTGGTTTGACCCGCCCAAGGACACCAGCCGGGAAGAGGTCAAGGACCGCTACCTCTACGTCAAGACCCATGACCGCGTGGGCCGCCTGGCGGACACGCTGGAGTTTTCTGACGTGGCGTTTCCCAAGGAGCGCTTCTCCGAGGAACTCATTGCGGAGTTCAAACGCAAGGCGCCATCCCATTTCCACGTGGTGGGAAACCGCATTGTCATCAAACACCTCTACATTGAACGCCGCATGGTCCCGCTGGACCTCTACCTGCAGACGGCCAGCGCCGAACTGCGCCGCGAGATGGTGCGCGCGTTTGGGGACTGCCTGCGTGAACTGGCCGGCGCCAACATCTTCCCCGGGGATATTCTGCTGAAAAACTTTGGCGTCAACCGTTACGGGCGCGTGGTCTGTTACGACTATGACGAGCTTGTGCCGCTTTTGGACGCGGTGTTCCGCCCGCTTCCCAGCTATGACGAGGACGGCAACGCGCTTCCGTCCTACGGCGTGGGCCCGCGGGACATGTTCCCCGAGGAGTTCCCCACCTTCATGTTCTCCGACCCTGACGCGCGCGCCATCTTCCTGGAAGAACACCCGGAACTGGTCACGCCGCGCTTCTGGATACGCCAGCAGGAGCGCATCCGGGCGGGGGAAATGGAGGAGTTTTTCCCGTACCCGCAGGAGGTGCGCTTTGCGCGTACCGCTGCTGCGCCCGTGGTGGACGTGCCCAGTGCGTTGCGCGGTTGGTGACGCGAATTGTTCACAATGCACGCAGGGCTCGCCAGACGGCTCGCCCTCCCAGGTCAGAACCCTCCCTGGTCAACCCACGGCAACTTGGCTCAGCCGTTGGCGGCTTGTGCGGGCAACTTCACGCGCACCTGGATGTGACCGTCCGCGCTTTCACCACGTTCATCCGTCACCACCACGTGCAACTGCAGGATTGAACCGTCCACCAGCGCACTTTCATCCAGGATCACCGGCCACCCCACCAGCTCAGCCCGCTCACCCTGGGATTGAAGCTGCGTGATGTTGCGCGTGTCCTGGTGGACGTCTCCCAACGTGGTGCCCACGTCCAGCCAGACCTTTTGTGGATTGAGCCCCGTGGCCTGCAGGCTCATCCACAAGTGCACACCACCCTGGGGACCGCGCACCAACGTCACCTCCTGGCCCTGGGTCAGGGACTCAAAGCGGGATTCGCCGGTGCCCAACACCAGCGTGGTGGTGGACGCAGACTGCGGGCCGCACGCAATAGCGGCCCACAGCAACGCCAACACCAACACCAGCCGGCTTGTGACGTTGGAAATCATCCCGCCTGCTCCATGCCGCGGGCGCCCTGACGACGGCGGCGCGCCACTGCAAAGAGTCCAACCATCAGACCCGCGGTGGCCCAGGGCGTCCCCGCAAAGGGAACCGCGCAGGCACAGCCCACCATGCTTGGATTGCGGGACGGCGGGCCACCCAGGTCACGCCCGGGATGGGCGGGGTCCGGCATCTGGCGCAGGTAGAACGTCTCCGGGATGGGCTGCACGGGTGCCTGGCAGCGCATTCCGTCATTGTTGTTGACGGCAATAAAGCCGCGGTCACACTGGCAGGTGGGCGTGAGGTTCACTGCCACGCAGCGGCCGTGGTCACCGCAACCCACCGTCTGGCACGGGTCACCCAGGCGCGTGCCGGTGGCTTCATCCACATCACCGGGATTCACAAAGCTCATGCGCGTATCCTGGCAGGACACGGTGGGCCGGCCTTCGGGTGACGTCATGGGACGCGCGGTGGCCAGGTCCAGGCACGCACAGCCGGCGTTGCCCGCGGCATCCACCGCGCACGTGCCACCGGCGCCACACGCCGCAAAGTCACACGGGTTGCCGGGCGGCATCATGGTCTGGTCACTGCACAGGTCCACGCCGTCCACGTAGCGGGACAGGTCATGCACGCGGGAAACGTCCCCAAGTTCACTGCGGCGGAAGATGGGGTCACTGCGCATCTCCTCCGGGGACAACCGTGCGTAGAGGCGCGTCATGTACGGGTTGTCCTGCATCACGCCCAGCAAGGCATCCTTGGCGCGTTGCTGCTCGTCGGTGTTGACCGGTGAGGCCGTGATCATCTGCAGGAACTCGGCGGTGGAACCTGCGTACTCCGTCACAAAACCCTGCCCGCCAGCTTCATCAATCTTGCGCGCCACCAATGAACTCCAGTTGGTGCCGTTGGCTCCCCACGGGTTGGACGGGTCAAACGCAATCTCATTGTCGTTGATGGTCACCAACGGCCAGTTGGCCGGCTGGTAACGCTGGTTGCCCAGCACCATCACCGTCATGCCCATCTCCGGCATGGCCGCAATGGCGGACAGGCGTATGGGCACCGAAGGTACAGTCCCCGGCAGCGTGAGCTTGAGGGGCTCAATCTGGTTCACGGTGGCGCCGGGCAACAGCTTGAGCGCCAGGAACTTCATGCCCTCGTCGGTGTAGGTGCGGATGTAGGGTTCCATGGGGCTGGTGATGCGGTACCCGTTGGTGCGCAACCAGGCGGTCAACGCCGCGGGGTCCGCACTTTCCACCACCGCCACGTCGTAGGGGCCAACCTCTTCGCGAATGTGGACGTTGACGCCACCACCACCGCCGCCACCGTTGGTGGACCCATCCTCCACCGAGCCCGCCTGCGGCCAGAACCGCCAGCAATCATCCGGAAAGTTGAACTGTGGCCCGGTGTTGGCGTCCAGTGAATTGAGCGCCATTTGCGGGAACACTTCCAGGCTGCCGGCCTGCGGCACCGCGCCCAAAGGAAGCACCCAGGAGAAATCCGCGTCACCGCCGGCGTAGGCCACCTGCACCACCATGGTGGTGGTGGTTGGCCCCGTCACAAACAGGATGCGTTCACTGGATTGGTCCACCGGGGACCGCGAGCAGAAAAACCCGCCACACGCACGCGCGTCCTGCGCCGAACCCATCAGACCCGCGGCCAAGGCTGCCGTGGCAACAAACCGTTTCAGCATGTGTTGTTCTCCCGCCCGCACGTTTGATTGGGGCTGCGCCCATGCTGCAGGGCGCACGCCAGATCAAAACGCCAGCACTTTCAGGCTGTTGCGGGCGGGTTGGCCGGTGGGATTTCTGGTGGATCTCAGTTTCTTGAGGCCCGGCGCCGCAGCCGCAACGCCACCAGGCCCAACACCAGACCCAAAGCCGGCAGCCGCATGGACGTGGTGTTGGCGCATGCACACACCGGCCGCGGTTCTTCCGGTGGGTCCACCACTCCCGCATCTGCCAACGACACGCCTCCAGCATCCGGGCGCATGGTGGTGTTGCCTGCATCCGGCATCACCGTGGTGCCTGCGTCTGGTGTCATGGTGGTCCCGGCGTCCGGGGTCACCACGGTGCCCGCGTCCAACGTCATGGTGGTCCCCGCATCCGGGGTCACCACGGTGCCTGCGTCCGGCGTCATGGTGACGCCCGCGTCGGCTTCGGTCCCCACTGCCACCACCACGTTGGGCGTGGTCTCACCAAACCAGGCCACACCTTCACGCAACATGCGGCGCTGGAAGTTGTAGAGGCCCGGCGTCATGGGCGCGGTGATGTTGAACGCAAACGTCACCGTCTCCCCGGGACGCACCACGTCGGTGTTTTGCAGGTGCGTCCGGCCATCTCCCCACAGCGTGGTGTCTTGGGGATTCTGGGCGCCCAGGCGGTATTCCAACGCCGCCGTCCACGTGGACAGCCCCGTGTTGCGCATGGTCACGGTGACCGGCGCGCTGGCACCCGGCAACATGGCCCGCGGAACCACCTGGGACACCACCACGGCGTCATTGCGCAGCTCGGGGAACAACCGTGACGCCGGAATCACCTGGCGCGCCTGGGACGCGCTGGACCACTCCAGGCGAATGGACGCACCGCCGGTGTCATCAAAATATTCCAGCGCAATGTCATGGCGCCCTGCGGTGAGCATCACGCTTGCCGTGTTCTCCACCGGCCCGTGCATGGTCCAGTCCTCAAAACGCATCACCCCGTCAATGAACAGGCGCGCACCGTCGTCGCTGGTGACATGGAACGTATAGGTCTCTGAAAATTCAGCATCCACCTGGCCAAGCCAACGCACGCTGAACGTCTCCCCATCCACGCCCGGCGCCGGCACACCACTGCCCCAGTCAAAGTCCACCTGGCGGTCCACCCGCGTGGCCACGGGTGCCGTGAAATCCACGTTGTTGAAGTACTGCGCCACCAGGCCCTGGCCTCCCAGCACACTGCCCGGGACCACCGCGTTGGTGATGACGTACGCCTCCGGTCCCTGCGGCAGCGTCACCTGCTGGCCCGCCGTCATGGACAACTCCTGGACAATCTCGCCGGTCAACGGGTTGTGCACGCGCGCGGTCACCGCTTCACGCGCTTCCAACGTCAGCCCGCCGCCACCAATGCCAATGGGCAAGAACACCAGCTCCGGGCCTTTGCGTGCACCAATGGCCCGAACGCACCCATCTCCTGCGCCGGTTTGCACGCTGGTTCGGTTGGCCTGCCCGCCGGAATAGATGGTGAACGGACTTTGGCTGTCCGCCGCGTCATGCCGCACCCAGCTGGCCACATCTCCCGGAATGATGCGCCGCACGTGGTTGAAGGACGTGGCGCCGGCCATGGACTCAAAGGTCTGCGAATGCCGCACCCCGGCGGACGTGTGGAAGACGTACATGGGCAGCTTGGCCACCCACGCAAAAGCCGCGGCCATCACCAGCCGGATGGGGCGCTCTTCCGACGCCACCGAGGAGCCCGGACCAATGGGCTCATTGCTGCTCACCGGCGGAACCCCGGGGACCGCATCGGCAAACCAGGTGGCGTGCACGGGACCCCAGCCATTGTCCTCACCCAGGTCCCGGCTGAAATGCCACGTGGCAATGTCTGCGTTGGTGCCGGCGTACGTCTCGGCCAGCGTATTCACCCCGTGGTTGGACGTGATGGCCACCGGAACGTCCGTGGCGCCGGCAATGAGGCTCCCCAATGACTGCATCTCCAACAGGCCCGCAGCGTCGGGAAATCCGGTCTGCCAGCCTTCGTTGGCCACTTCCAGCATCAACACCTTGTGTTCACGCCCCACAATGGCGGAGAGCACCATCTCCACCACCTGCTGCCGGGCGCCCGCCCCGCCGGTGAGATCCCCGGCGCTGCCAAAGATGGTGATCTCCGTGCGCAGCCCTTCCTCAAACACAATGTCCAGCAGGTCCTGCAGCTGCGCGGTCCAGTCCGACCATGCAGGCACAATCCCGTCGCTGTTGCGCTGCTCCAACGGCGCAATGTCCAACCCGCGCCAGTAGTCCCCGCCCACCTGCGCCAGGATGCGGATGTAATTGATGCCGTTCTGGCGGAAGAAGCGCAGGTCACTGCGCAACAGCTCGCGGTTGTTGCGCGCCTGCCACATGGCGGTCATGTACGTGGTGCCCAGCCCAAGAAACGCGCCGGTGTCGTCGGTGAGGGAGTTGGCCTGCACCCGCACCAGACCCTGCGGCAGCGCATCCGGCGGCGCCGCGGTGATACCGCCGCCGCTGCTGCTGGAACCGGTGGAGCCTTCCAGGTTCCACACCTTCATGTTGGAGAACACGGCATCCAACGGCGCACCGTGGTCCGCTGTATGGCGGGACACGCCAACCTTCACCGCGTGACCCTGCGGGGCCCAGGCGCCCGGTTCGCTCATGGTCATGATGAGCACGCCGTCACGCCAGGTCCGGATGACGGTGTTGCCGGCGCCGTCCGGCCCCCACTCCTCGCGGAACGTGTAGGTCACGTTGGGATCCCAGGACAGCACGCTGGTGTCCGGCTCCATGTAATTTGGCGCAATCACCCAGACCATTTCCATGGAATCCGTCTTGCCGGGCCGCGTGTCTGCCGCGCCGGTCTTGCGAATGAAATGTTTGTACGGGTTGTCCCGGTAGCCGCTGTACTGCGTGTCCGAGTTGCCCACCGTCCAGTCATACATGTGGAAGATGTCCACCTTGTCTTCAATGCCGGTGCGGTTCTCCCCGGGGCGCAGGCCCTTGACGTCAAAGGACACCGCACCGCGCGGCAGGCTCTGTGGCAGGTGCCAGTAGACGTAATCCATGGTCCCGGTGACCTTCCAACCACCCTCGGCAAAGGTCCCACCGCTGCGCGTGCCCAACGTGGCGCCCGCCATGGCGTCATCCAGCACCAACGTTTGCGCCGCCGCCGTGCCCGCCCCGGTCCACACCGCCGCTGCCGTCACCACCGCCAAGAATGCCTTCATGGACTCTGCTCCAGTGCGGCCCGACAGGCAGGCCGAAAATGAATGTTCATTCACTAACATGCGGGTAGGTCCATGTATGTCGGTCAAGTGACCGACAAGGGGTCCGTTGGGGTGCAGCGGAAATTTACTCAGCAATATCATAGTGAAATGTGAGTCCTCCCCGGTTTGACGCCAAGATCACCGGCTGGTATTGATGTGAACGTTCATTGCAGGAGACACCGTGTCAGACGCCCCCAGCCCGCCCGCGCCAGCCCCCGCACCCCGGAAGAAACGCGCCGAAGGAACCACGCGGGAGGCCATCCTCAAGGCTGCCCTGGAGCTGTTTTCCGAGCGCGGATTCCATGGCACCCCCGTCCCGCTGCTGGCGGAAAAAGCCGGCGTGGCCACCGGGTCCATCTACCGGCACTTTGAAAGCAAGGAGGCCCTGGCCAACGCGCTGTATCAACATTGGCGCAACGCCCAGCTCAACGCGTGGTTTGGCGGGTTTCCCGTCCATCTTTCAGAACGTGCGCAGTTCCATGAGCTGTGGCGCCGGATGGCAGCGTTCTACAAGGCCAACCCGTTGGTGTTTGTGTGGCTGGAGCAGCACAACCACGCCGCGTACCTGGATGAAGAGAGCCTTGCCTGCACCAAGCGGGTCCTCAGGCCCACCACGGCATTTGTGAAGCTGGCCAGGGAGAAACACCTGCTCAAGCCGCTGCCCGCAAAGCTGCTGGTGGCCATTGCGGATGGCATCTTCATGGGGATGGTGCGGTTTGCCACGGCCCAGCACTTTGAGCTGGATGAAGAGGTCCTGGACGCCGCGGAGCAATGTTGCTGGGAGGCCATGCGCAAGTGACCTGGTGATTCGGTCGGTCTAGCACCTGCCCAGACGGAATCACGTCCCAGCAAAGCCAGAGACCACCAGACAACACCCACCAATGCCGCAATCGCGCTTGCGGCGCTGATGCGCAACGTGTACACTTCAACTGTACAGGAGGTGTACCGTGAAAGAGGTCAACGTTACCGACTTCCGCCAGCACCTGCCGTCGTACCTGGCGGAGGTGGGTCACGGCGTCAGAATCATCCTCACGTCTCGCGGCAAGCCTGTCGCGGAACTGGGTCCTCCAAAGGTGCCTGTTGACCAGGTTCTGGATGCGCGCTCAATTTTGAAAGGGTCCGTCGTCCGTTTTGATGACCCGTTGGTACCCGCAGCCGATGTTGCTGAGTGGGGAGCGCTCAAATGACGCTTGTTGTTGACACCCATGCGCTCGTTTGGTGGGTGTCTGGATCCAGAAAGTTGTCGGCGGGTGCAGGAAAAACGCTGGCGCGCGCGGTGCGTAGCGGCCCGGTGCATGTCTCGGCCATCAGCATCTTTGAGATTTGTCTTCTGGTGCGCCGGGGACGGTTGGAGCTGACCACCGGGCTTTCACAATGGCTCGGCGCATTGCGGGTGCTGCCGGAAGTCGTGATCGAGCCGCTGACCGGAGACATTGCGGAGCTGGCGGCAAGCTACGGGCAAAACATGTCAGCAGACCCCGCCGACCGGATGATTGTTGCAACCGCGGCCCAACTGCAGGCCAAACTGATAAGCGCGGACGCGGCAATTTCTGAAGGCGCGGATGACGCTGGGGTTGAAGTCATCTGGTGAACGCAGCTTGAAGGCTCAACCGTGTCGGCGAGGCGGGTGGTGAGCGGTGTCTTGAGCGCGCGTGCATGAGGATTGCACTTTGAGGACGTGCGGTCGTTGTCCTCTCATGGCAAAGCTCCTCGCACTTGCCACACGCGCCGGACACCCCTGGACGTGATGACGTTCCATCACATCTGTTTGATCCACTGCTTGACCACCGCCTGCAGTGCGGCCTTGCCCGCCCGCACCTCTGCGGCGCTGGTGAAGCGCACCGTGCACCGGTCCGGCGCCAGCCACGTGAGCAGCCCCAAGGGGTCCTTGATGGCCATGGGTGGCGCGTCCTTCTTCACCCTGGCGCCGCGGTGGAGCACCAACAGGATGTCCGCCTTCCCGCGCAGGTTGAACGTGGCAAAATGTTCCTCCACAAAAAAGCTTGGCGCGTTCCACTTGATTTCTTCCTGCACGCCGGTGCTGGCGCCCAGGATGGCCTGACGCAGCGTCTCAACCTCCGCCTTCAACGGGTGTTTGAGGGCCGCCATGAACGCGGGCACATCAGCCGGAACAGACGCTGCAATTTTTGCCTTCTTCTTGGCGGGCATCAGGGACTCCATGTTCCACGCGGGTTTTCTCGCTGGAAAGCGTGCATGCCACGCGGCGCAAAAGCAACGGTGAACGTGGTACCGTGCCGTTGGCTGCATGCCGTGGCCGTGACGGGTGGTGTTCCCATGGGTGATTCCTCGCCGAAGCAGAAGAACAAACAGAAGCAGCAGGACAAGGACAAAAAGAAGAACGACGCGGCCAATGCCGCCGCCAAACAGGCGCCCGCGCCGCCTCCGGGCGTGGCCCGCAAGGGTGGCCGGTAGCACCACGCAGACAACGACGGATTCCGGTTGGTGAGACGCCGACCGGAGTCCGGCAGTTCTGGAAATGTGACGCTTGAACCATGACAACACCACGCACGCACGCCCCGTTGGTTGAACGCCCGCGCGCCATTGCGCGTGGGGACCTGTACTGGGTGACGCCGGACGGCACAGACCCGGGCATGGTGGGTGTGGCGCATCCCCACGTGGTGGTTCAGGAGGACGTGCTCAACCAGTCACGCATCACCACCGTGGTGGTGTGCGCGCTCACGTCCAACCTGGAGCGGGCCCATGAGCCCGGCAACGTGTTGCTTGAGCCGCACGAGGGAAACCTGGCGCGTCAGAGCGTGGTGGTGGTGTCCCAGGTTTCATCCATTCCAAAGGCGCAGCTGGGCGCGTTGATTGGCACGCTGTCGGCGCAACGCGTGGACCAGGTGCTGGCCGGGCTGCGTTTCCAACAGGCCTCCTTCTTCAACGCGCGCTGACCCTCCGCGCGGGACGTCGTCAGCGGCGTGCGTTTGCTCACTGCTGGGTCACCGCAACGTTGCCGCTGAGCGTGCTGATGTCCACCCCGCCAAAGCCGTTGCCCACCACGCTCCTGCGTTGTTGTCCCGGTCCAAAACCGCGCGCCAGCTTTTCCACCTTGCCCGGAAGCTGGATGTCCCCACTCATGGAATTGGCCGAAAAACGCGCCGCAGCCACGGGAGACAACTTCCAAACCACGTCACCGGACTGGGAGCTCACCTTGCTGGCGTCGGAGCTTCCCGGGTCCAGGTCCAGTTTTGTGTCCCCGGACACCGTGCGCACCACCACCTGGTCCACGCGCAGCGCGTCCACCGTGACGTCACCACCCACCGTGTTGATCTTCAGCGCGTGTGCATCATCGTCCAAATCCACTTCAACGTTCCCGCTCACCGTGTCCACGTCCAGCTTGGGAGGCGCTCCGTCCACGTGCACATCCCCACTCACCGCATGGATGCCCACGGGACCATCCGCCTGGGTCACCCGCACCGCGCCCCCCACCGAGGACACCTGCGTGGGCCCGGTCATCCCGGACACCGTGGCGTCTGCGCTCACCACCCGCACGCCCAGCTCGGAGCCCAGGGGAACCGTGACCACCAGATGGGATCCCTCAACCCGATTGAACAGGCCATTGTCGTCAGGGATTTCCACCCGAACCACCGTCACCTCCCCCTGCTTCTCAAAGATGAACCGCTGGGTCCCCGCCCCAATGCGACCGGTCACGTGCACCTGGTTGGCCTCCACCCCGCGCACCTCCACGGTCCCCAACGGGTTGTCCACCACCACCCGTCCACCCGGCGCCGCCGCCACGCGCTGGTCCACCTTGGAAGGGACGGCCGGGTTGCCTGCACCAACACACCACACCAACGCCGCCAGGGACACGCTGCCCACCATGGAAGTTCTCCTTTGATGAAACGGTATGCCTGCTGTGACCGTGTACCCCGGCAATGGGTTGCCTGCCGGTGCGGCTGATCTGCATTGGGCTGATCCCAGGCAACCTTTGGCGGGCCCCCCGGGTCCAAGCACCATGGCCACCACCTGGCCGCTGGCCCTGGTAGGAACCTGCGTGGGGATGACACCGGACCCGGATCTTGCGCTTGTGGACGCGGCCAGACGCCGTGACGCGCGCGCATGTGAGACGTTGTACCGCCGTCATTGCGCCACCATCCACACCTACGCGTTGCGCTGCGCGCGCGGCCGCCATCACGTGGCGCAGGAGATCACGCAGGAGACCTTTGTGCGCGCGTTCCGCGCGTTGGACACGTTTGATGGGCGCTCCGCGTTCCGCACCTGGCTGTTTGCCATTGCCATCAACGTGACCCGCAGCTGGCTCAAGCGCCTGGACACCGAACAGGCCCGCACCGCCCCGGAGCAGGTGGCCCTGGACCTTGCCGCGCCGGCCACCACGTCAGACGTGTGGTCCGCCCAACACGTGCGCAACGCGCTGACCCAGCTGCCAGACGGCTACCGGGACGCCCTGGTCATGCATGACGTGCTGGGCATGGAACATCACGAAATTGCCAGCCTCAAGGAGTGTTCGGTGGGAACCAGCAAGAGCCAGCTGCACAAGGCGCGCGCGCGGTTGCGTGAGCTGTTGTTGCCGCGGCTGAAAGGAGGTGCACATGACAGCGACGTCACCACACCCTGACGGGGAGGCCCTTTCGGCGCTGATGGATGGGGACCTGGATGAGCCGGAACGCGCCGGGGTGGACGCGCACATCTCCCAGTGCGCCAACTGCCAGCTGGTGCTGCGTGAATTGAAGGAATTGCACGCCTTGGCCGTGGAAGATGCCCTGGTCAAACCGGCGGTGGACCTGTGGCCCAACATTGCCCCGCACCTGCCCGGGCAACGGTGGACCTGGCGCAACCTGCTGCAGCTGCGTGTGGTGTTTGTGGGCGGGCTGGCCGCGGCCCTGGTGCTGCTGGTGCTGGCGGTGCGCCCCGGCTCTACGGTGAAACAGGCGCCGTCCCGCAAGGACTACACCGCACAACTGTCCCAGGCGCGCGCGCAATACCTGGATGCCATTGAGAACCTGGCCACGCACGCCAACACCGCCATGACCCAGCTGCCTGAGGATGACCGGAAAAATCTGGCTGAAAGCCTGGCGCTGGTGGACGCGGCAATTGGGGAATGTGAGAAAACAATGCAAAAGGCACCCTTGGATGTGGATGGGAACCAGATGTTGCTGGCGCTGTATGAGGAGAAGATCCGCGTGTTGGAAGTGGCGGTGGACGCGGTTCCACGCCGAGGTGCCCAATGATGGCGCCGCTGGTGTGGACTGCGCTTGCGCTGTTGTTGGCCGCGCCACAACCGGCTCCAACAGCCGGCGTGCGCGTGGTGGAGATCCAGACCAACAGCGTGGACCTGATCATCCAGGAGGGCAGCCTGGAGCAACTGGAGGTCTACGCCGGAAGCGCCGCGGCGCACGGGTGCGTGAAGGAGCAGGGAGACCGTGCGCTGGTGGTCCCGCCGGAGGACGCCAGGAACGTGCGCGTGGTGTTGCCGCCTGGGCGCCACGTGGAAATCCACACCCAGTCCGGGGATGTAGAAGTGCACGGCAGCTTTGAACTGCTGTCATTGCGCACGGTGTCTGGGGATATCAGCGGAACGATCACCGCGCGGGAGCTGTTGGTGAAGTCCATGTCTGGTGAGGTCCGGCTGGACGTGCGGGTGGGACGCGCGCGGATTGAAACGGTGACCGGGGACATCCAGGCCAGCGGGCAACTGGAGGAGCTGCAGGTGAAGAGCACCTCCGGTGACGTTGAGGTTGCCGGGAAACTTCCGCGGGGCATGGAGGCGCAAACGGTGAGTGGCAACGTTGAGCTGCGCGGGACCATGCCGGAGGGCGTCATGTACGTCATCAAGTCTGTCTCTGGTGACGTCACGCTTCAGGACACCGGGGCCGCGGGATTCCGGCTCAAGGTGCGTTCAAACTCTGGTGCGCTGGCCGTTCCCGGCGGCCAGGAGGATGGACCTGGGCGGCTGCATCTGGTGCGGGGGAATGGCCGCGGCAACGTGGAGATTCAGACATTGAGCGGCGACATCAACGTGCCGCAGTGAACCATCACAACCGCGCTTTGATGTCCAGGTAGGCCAGCTGAATCAACGCGCGCAGCGCAGCCTCATCCAACGGCACGCCCGGCCGGGCTTTCACATGGCGTCCAAGTTTCCCGGTTCCCTCCAGCAGGCCCGCGGGGTCCCTCAGCGCTGTCCCGTAGAAGAACCCGATGTTGACGTGGGACCTGAACACGTTGACGTAACCCCACGGCGCATCGGTCACACATGCCACAGGGCAGCCGTCGTGAATCAACTCGCGCACGTCCTTGCCGGCGGAGCGCATCAACTCAAACCAGTGGCTGGCAATGGCCCCAAGGGCCGCGGGCCTCTCACCAAGCCACAGGTCCACGGCGGGATCCCGCGGCACCGCACCGTTGAACCTGAGCAACCCGTCCATACAACCTCCCCCTTGGGTTCACTGGGACGCGTTGAACGTCAAGACAAAGCGCCGCTCAAAGCTGGCAAGCGCTGCAATCAACAAAGCCTCAACCAGCAGCAACAACGCGCCCAATGGCAACGTCATGGATGACAGCTGCAGCGCAGCGGCGCCCACCGCGCACAGACCGGCGTACAAAAAGTTCATGCCACACAGGAAGCCAAGGAAACGGACGTTCCTGGTGCCAGATAACAGGACGAGACCACCGTACATCGCGTAGGCCACGTTGGCGCCCAGTTGCACCTGAACAACGCCGCGTGGCAACGACAATCTCTCCACGACAAAATCAAACAGCAGGGCGTACCCCGCCGCGCCAGCCAGCGCGCACGCAAAATCCAGACCAAGAACAGTTCTGAGCTTCAACGTGGTCCCGGAGGCAAAGGCAGGTCTAGGGGGATTCAAAGGCGCCCGTGAACCGGCCGTCGCCGTCCACATCCACGTAGACAGGGTTGGTCAGTGCAAATGCGGTGACGCCGTTGGTGATGACCGCAAACTCCTCGGCGGTGGAGGCGTTTTCATCCACCGTGAGTGCCACACGCTCCAGCATCACCGGCCAAAGCACCTCATGGCCCACCAAGCGCACCAGCACCGTGGCGTCTTTGCCCGCAAACGGATTGGTGGCATTCAGGTCCAACTGAACATCCACCGTCCAGGTCTGCCGGCTCCCACCATTGGGCAGTGTCTCCACGGTGGCCGCGGGAAGATCCTGCGACGCAGCGACGGGCAGCGTAGGATTGGACTCATCCACGCCGGACAGCGCGTGGGGGCTCACCAGCAGCTCCACGCGGGAGACCTTCATCCACGGTGGCGCCTGAAGTTCCACGTGCACGGTGAGCGCACCATCCGCCACGGCAAGCAGCCCGCCGGGGGACGCCACGCCCGCACCCGCGCGCACCGTCACCAACGGAATGGGTCCATTGCTCACCACCACGTCACCGCGGTTTTGTGCATCACCCAGCCCAGCCAGCGCGCCAAGCACTTCCTGGCGGTCCACCTGCCCCTGCGCGTCCAACGCCGCACGCACATACGAACGGGGATATCCGTTTTCGCCCTTTTTCAGTGTGTGCGTGTCTGACGTGCCCAACATGACCGGGCGGTGACCCACCAACGTCAGGTTGCCCACGTCCAGCAGAATGCGGTCTGCCTTGCGGTCCCCCACCCGCCGGGTGGCCGGCGGCCCCGGATACACGGTGGTTCCGTTGTAGACTTCCACGGCGTCAAACGCCGCGCTCCACATGGGCTCCAACGGCGGAAGCCGCATGGCCTCATTGGTGGCCGGCTGCGCGGCAACATCACCCGCGGCCTCGCCGGTGTACGTGGTGAGGTTGAAGGAGAACGTCAACGCCGCGCGGTCAAAGTAGTTCTGGAACCCGCCGCCCAGGGAACGCGGGTGGTTCACCTGGATCACCTGCGCGCCCTTCTGACGGTAGGCCGCCCACATCTGTGGTGGTGCAAGATTGGGCCCTTCACCGCCAGCCCAGTCCACCGCACCGCCATTGACCTTGTCCGCCTCCACCGTGAGCGGAAAGATGTTGAAATGGCCCTGGTCAAAAGGTGTGGCTTCAACCCCGTTGATCGCCTGCACCAGGGTGGAAAATCCATACTCCGCAACCAGCCGCTCCCAGTCCGTCACCACGTCGTGGTCGGAGCCGCCAAACAGGACAATGCCCTCCGCCAGGTAGGAAACCAGGCGGTCCCGCAGCGTGATGGGCGCATCCGGGCTGTTGACCGTGTGCTGGTGCCAGTCACTGGAAACGTACCCCGGATGTTCCACCACGCGGTGCAACGTGCCCTCCACGCGCGCGGCGGTGGTCCCCACATCCACCAGTTGCTGCACGTGGTCAAAGTCCGGTCCCGCCGTCACCAGCACCAGGTAGCGGCCGGGTTGGAGCGGAACGGAACCATCATCATCTGAGTTGCACGTGGCGCTGTAGCGCACCGCAACCACGCCGGATGGCGGGGCATCACTGTCCACGTCATGCAGGGCGGGGTCCACAAACGCGTCGCGGCCCACCACGGTCACGCGGCAGGCACCGGGCGCCTCACCGGTGGATTGCGGGTTGTCCCTGCGCACCACGCGCCAGGTCAGGCTGCTGGCGTTTTGCAGGGTCACGGTCACGTTGGTGTCCAGGTCGGTGAAGATCAATGGGTCTGCCACCGGGTGCCCTTCAGCGCGCACCTGGATGCGGCGGTTGCCAGGTGCGGTTTCAAAATGCGCCACACCGTTGACGTCGGTGCGGCCGGCTTCGGTGGGCTCGCGGATTTCTTCACGCGCGTCATCAAAGGCCCGCACCAGGACCACCGCGTCAGGCACCGGTGTGTTGTCCACGGTGCGCACGGTGACATTGAACGGGTGGGTGGTGCGTTGTTGCGCGCGCAACAGCGCGGCGGATGCGTCTGCCAGCGACGGGCCGCCGACCGCCAGGTCAAAGCCAAACGATTTTGCTTCATTGGGCCGCAGGTAGAAATCACTCTCTGCAAGGGCCGCCAGCACGTCCGGGCGGGAGAACAGGCTCACCGTGACGCCGGCAACCTGCACGGTGGGATTGGCGCTGTCCAGCGCCGCTTCACCGGTGACCGGGCGCGGCCGGATGGCGCTGGTGCTTTGTTTGCCCATGAAGCCAAACCACGGAATGGACTTGGCGGCCTCCAGGATGCTGGCGGCGTTGTAGGACGGTTTCCCAAAGCCGCCACCAGAGCGGAACGGTTCCACCGCACCGCCAGAATCTACGACGACGCCCACCGGGAGTTGCCGTGCGCTGGTGCCCTCATTGTGCAGCGCGTAGGTCACACGCAGCACGGGCTCGTCTGGGCGCAGCTCGTAGGTGACCACCACTTTGATGGCCAGCGGTTCGGCCGGGTCAAACGGGACCAACGCGGAGAACCCGTCGGTGAGGAAGGCCTTGAGGTTGACATAGTCCCACTGGGAAACGGGGCCGGTGAGGCGCACCACCGCGGCTCCGCCGTCACTGCCGTCCCGGATGATTTCCCAGCGCTTGAAGTCCACACCCATGCCCAGGTTCAGCAGCGGGGCTACCTCGCCAAATTCATCCGGGCCGGCCGTGCCGTCCGGCGCCAGCGGGACCGCGTCCACCACGTTGCCGCCAAAAAGCACCGGGCCAATTTCCCGCCCGGGTTGCTGAATGACAAAAGCGGACACGCGGTTCTTGATGAGCAGGTCACCCACGCGTCCCTGTGCGGCGTTTCCGGTGAACAGCTGGGAAGCCTGTTGGATGACGGCCACGCTGACGCCGCCAGCGCCGCCCGGCGCGGGGAGTGGCGGGAGTGCAGCGACAATGGGGCCGTCTTTGCATTGGCCGGCAAGACACGCCTGGACCACGCCGCATTGGTCTTCACGTTCACATTGGGGCGTGGGCTGTCCGGAGGTGGACGGTGTGCAGGCGAACAGCGGCAGCAGACCAAGGACAAGACGGCGCATGGGTGAAGTCTGGGCGGCGCCACCCGTGTTGGCAAGGAGAGCAGCCCAAATCCCTCAAGGTGCGGGTGTGCGCTTGTCCGTAGAGCACGCCTCCGTGCGGGCTGAACACCCAAACCCTGCGGCCCTACAAGACCTGCCTCCATGATCCAAGGCAGTGTCGATGGCGCGCGATTTTCATTCACAGCTCCTTGCATGGCGGCGCCTTGCGCTCGCCGGCGTCTTTCCCCGGGAAAAGGTTGCCACCGTTGACCCAGGGGTATTGCGTCAGGGCCGGCCACCGCTTGAAAGGGTTGTGCTCAATGTAGTGGGTCTTTGCTTGGAGTTCCCGCACGTCCCGGACCACCCGGTCAAAGCTTTCCTTCTGCCAAACCGTTCCGCTGCGGCCGTGCTGCCGCTGCAGCACGTGGGCTGAATAGGATTTCCAGGAGTGTATGATTTCCGTCAGGGGGTGTCCGGAATTTGGACAGACCAGAACATGCACGTGGTCATCCATCACCACATGCGCCCCCAGGTTGTAGCGGGCGCCACAGAAGTGACCCAGCACCGCCAGAACCGCGGTCCGCTCCCGTTCATCAAGGAGAGACTGGTGGAGGGCAAGCCGCCACGTGACAAAATAGACCGCGCCAGAGACGCGCAGGTGCGGAAGGTTGCGACGGTACAGGAACATTGAATGCGCCATGGGCACTGCGCGCAGCAGAAAGCATGCCGAAGGCGCAACCCATCTCGCCGGGCGGGGCGAAGCGAGGTGGCAAATTCCTGGTGGTGCAAAATGGACTGGGGCGGTTGCGGCAACAAGCTTGAAGGTGGCAGAGAATGATTGGGCAGCCCGCACAGAGGCGGGCTCTACCAACGCTTTCACTGCACCAGCCGTCCCGACGCCACCAGCACCTTGAGCCCGGAAGGCATGGCGGCCCCGCGCATCACCTGGTGCGTTGCCACGCGGTAGTCCTCCACCTTTGCCGTGTAGATGTCCACAAACGTTTGCGGGTTGCGGTCCACCACGGGAAACCAGCTGCTTTGCACCTGCACCATGATGCGGTGACCAGGACGGAACGTATGCAACACATCCGGCAGCGTGAACGTGATGGCCGTGGGCTCGCCCGGCGTCAACGGCTGCGGCACCTCCATGCTGTTGCGGAACCGCGCCCGCATCACCTCGGCGCGCACCAGTTGTTGATACCCGCCCAGCCGCACCTGCATGGGATTGGGCTCCGGGTCCAACCGGTCCTCGGCGTACACATCAATGAGTTTCACCACCACATCCGCGTCCGCCCCCGTGGTGGAGAACCACACCGTGGCCTCCAATGGGCCGGCAAACGTGACGTCCTCCAGCAACACCCCGGTGGCGTAGGTCAACACGTCCGGCCGGCGGTTCGCAAAACGCTGGTCATCGGTCATGTACTCCGCATCCAGCTCTGCCGACGGGCGTGACCGGTACGGCACCGGCCGGTTGGGGTCCGAGACAAAACTGTCCGACGCCACACCCGCCGGCGGCAACACCGTCCCCAGCCCTCCCTGCGCGCCAAAGTACAACGTGACCGGCGTGGCCGCGGGCGGTGGCCAACGGGGATACGTGCGCCACACGTTGGTGCCCGTCTCAAAGATGACCGCTTCCGGCGTTGGCGGCAGCGGCTTTTGCGCCAGGTGTTTCTCAAAAAACGGGAACTCAATCTTCTCACGATAATAAAGTGACGTTTTTGCATCAAACGTCACATCCCCCAGCCGGTCCCCATCCGTCCGGGCCCAGCCACCGTGGCGCCACGGTCCCATGACCAGCACGTTTTCATTCTTGGGATTCTGCCGCTCAAAGGTGCGGTAGGTCTCCAGGCTGCCCCACAGGTCCTCGGCGTCAAACCACCCGCCCACCGTCATCACCGCGGGCTTTGTATCCCTGTAGTGCGGCCGCGGGTCCCGGGCCTTCCAGAACGCATCCCGGTTGGGGTGTTCCACCAGCTGGTTCCAGAACACAATGTCCTTCTTGAAAAACCGCGTGTTCACATTGGACAACGGTCCCAGCGCCAGGAAAAAATCATACACATCCGCCTGGTCATGCAGGCTGTCCCAGCTGGCCTTCTTGATGGGCTTGGGACGCGGCTTGCCAAAGGCCCCAAAGAAGTCAAACGCCATGGCCAAACACAAGGCCCCATTGTGGTGGAAGTCGTCGCCCAGAAACCATTCGGTGACCGGGGCCTGCGGGGACACCGCCTTCACCGCGGGATGGGCATCCACCGCCGCCTGCGCCGCATAGAAGCCGGGATAGGAAATACCCCACACACCCACGCGCCCGTTGTTGTACGGGACGTTCTTCACCAGCCACTCCACCGTGTCATACGCGTCGGTGGATTCATCCGTCCCGGTCTTGGTGGTGGCCCTTGGGCGGACGTCCTCAAACTCCCCGCCGCTCATCATGCGGCCGCGCACGTCCTGGTGGACCAGGATGTAGCCCTCCTTGATGAAGTGCACCGAAGGCGCAAAGCGCCGCAACGTACGCGCCTCCAACGCGCCGGGCGTGTTGTCCGCGCCGTAGGGCGCCACGCTGTACGGCGTGCGCTGCAGCAGCATGGGATAGCGGCGGGAACCGTCCTTGGGGACGTAGACGTCTGTCTCCAGGGTGACGCCGTCCCGCATGGCAATGCGGTGGACGTGTTTGGTGTAGTGCTCCCGGATGGCCGCGGATATCTCCGCGTCCGTCTTCAGCTCCGCCTTGATGAGCGGCCCACCCGCCGCAGCAGCGTGGACCTTGCCCGGCCCGGCCAGCAGGCCCAACAGCACCCAGGCCGCCGTTGCGGCAACCCGCCGGAGCGCGGCCGCATTGGACGCATGATGTTTGTGGTGCAACACGGCCGACGTGCGGAGGTCACGTTGATGGGTCATTGCGCCGCTGCTCTAGGTCACGTTCCCCCGGCGGTGCAATTGGTGTTGGGGCGGCTGTTCAGCCGCGGTGTTCCTGGTGGCGCTTGCGCGCGCGGTCCACGGCGGTGGCCGCCTTGTGCACCGCCGCGTCCACCGCGCCCAGGATGTGTTCGTGCGTGGCGGTCACCACCACCGTCTCAAAACTGCCGTGAAGCTCCAGCTTGCAGCTCTTGTCCACGCCGCCTTTCTGGCCGTTGAGATCCTCCATGGTCACGTGGACGCTGGTGATGGCGTCCTGGAAACGGTCCAGCACGGCGGCCAGACGGGCTTCCACATCCTGTTCACTGCGGGCTGCATGGTAACCGTGCGGGTGGTGGAACGTGGTGCGCATTGGAACTTCTCCCCTCGTACGTGTTCGGGTGAAACTGCCGCCTGACATACAAACCCCGCCAGACACAACCAACATAGGACAGCACAGCACCTTTCAGGTGAAGATGATCTGGGCGCCGTCTGCCAGGTCATAGAAGTCCCCGGCGGTGATGACGTCCTTCACCTGTGGAACCAGGTCCTCCTTGGTGCGGCGGAACATCTTCATGGCCAGTTCACAGGCATACAATTCAGCCCCGCTCTCATCCAGGATGGCCAACATCTCCTTGACGGTGGGGAGGTCCAGGGCGTCCATCTGCTTTTGCATCATGCTGGCCGCAAGGCGCTCCATGCCTGGAAGCCCGGACATCACCGTGGGCATGGGCGAGCTGGGATTGCCGGCCAGGTTGAGGTGCAGGTGTTCCACCTTGGACGTGGTGATGGCGTCCAGGCCCCAGAACGTGAAGAACACAAACGCGTCAATGCCGCTCTGCCGCGCGGCGTTGGCCAGGATGAGGCTGGGGTACACCTCGTCCAGGCCACCGTGGCTGCAAATGATGGCAACCTTGCGTTGACGCATGGCAATGGGCGCGGGCGCGCTGCGGTTGGTGGCAACGGCGGTGGTCATGGCGTTTCCTCCTGACAAGGGCGTAAGCGGTATTGGTGGCGACGGAAATATTGTTCAGATGCAGCCCACCGGTTTGGGAATGCCCGCCACCTTGGCCACGGTGCGGGCCGGCGCCTTGGGGAACAACATGTAGAGGTCCTTGGTGGCCACACCGGTGGCCTGCGTGATGCGGCGGATGTTGGGGGACATCTTGGTGGACAAAAATTCCCCGCGCGCAAACTCCACAACCTTCCAGTGTGCGTCGGTCAGCTCCACGCCCTGTGCGGCGGCCAGGGTCACCGCCAGGTTGCGGCTCCAGGCGTTGGCGTCTGCCAGGTGACCATCCGGGTTGAAGGCCACGCCGTCCACCACGGTGGGCTCCGCTGGGCCGGTTGCCGCTGCAACAGCGGGTTGCGCGTGATGCACCACCTGCGGCGGAAGGGTGCGTTCCACGCCCAGGGCCTTGCGGCGCGGGGCGGTGGAAGACGCCAGGCCATTGCGGCGGCGTGTGGTGGGGGAGGCCTGTTGCACAGCATCCAGGGTGCCCGCCGCACGGCCCACGTGGCGCAGCAGCTCCATCATCACCGCCATGCCTTTTTGGACGTCCTGGTCCTTGGACGCACGCACCATGCCCATGATGCCCAGCGGCGTCACCTTGTCGGTGTCCTGCAACACCGCCGCGGCCTCGCCCATCACACCCAGCACCGGCGGCTGGGTCAACGCGCGCACCGTGTTGAGGATGGACACCACACTTTCTCCCAGCAGGCGCACGTCCTCGGCGGTGTAGTTGTCCAACACCCGCTGGCCAATGCCACCCAGCTGCGAAAAGAACCTGAAATATCCAGCCTTCTCCCAGCCATCAAACTTCTGCGTCGCCGTGCCCATGACCTCCTTGAGGATGGGCATGAACTCGGCAATCATTTCCTCCTGTTTGTGCTGGCGCTCCACCAGGTACGCCATCTGGGCCTGCATGGCCGTGAGTCTTTCCATGACGCCGTCAAGTTGGTTGGTGTTGTGGGTATGCATGGGTCAGCTCCACTTTCCGGCCATGAGCATCCGGTGGTCCATGGGGAGTTCTTCCCCTTCCAGCAACATGTTCCAGTACACCCAGCGGAACGCCAGCTTGCCCCAGTGGTTCACCGCACTCTCCTCCAGAAGCGTGAACGGCCCCACCCCGGGCAACGGGAAACGCCCCGGCAGCGGCTCGGTGGTGTAGTTGAAGTCAATCAACATTGCCTTTCCAAAACCGGTCTCAATAAAACAGTTGGAATGGCCATCAAATGCGGGCGTCAGCTCGGCGCCGTCCATGAACCGCAGGATGTTCTGGAAGAGCACCTCGGACTGGAAGTGCGCCACGCTGCCGGCCTTGGACGTGGGCAGGTTGGTGGCATCCCCCAGGACAAACACGTTGGGGAACGCCTCAGACTGCAGGGTGTGTTGATGGGTGGGGACAAAACCGCCGGCGTCTCCCAGCTGGGAACGGCTGATGACCTCGGCGCCACCGTGCAGCGGAACAGTCACCAGCAGGTCAAAGTTGGTCTCCCGCCCGTCATACGCCTTCATCACGCCACGTTTGCCGTCCACCTCAGAGAGGGCAAAATCCGCCGTCACGCTGATGTTGCGCCGTCCCATCATCTCTGAAAGTGCGGCAGAGGTGCGCGGCTTGGTGAACGCGCCATCCAAGGGCGTCACGTAGGTCAGGTCCACCTTGTCCCGCAGGCCGCGCTGGGTGAAATACGCATCCGCCAGGAAGATGAACTCCAACGGCGCCACCGGACACTTGATGGGCATGTCCACCACGTTGACCGCCACGCGGCCACCCTTGAAGTCCTCCAGCGCGCGCGCCAGCGCGGTGGCGCCGTCCAGCGTGTAGAAATCAAAGACATTCTTGCGCCAGCCCTCTCCGGTCATCCCGGTGGTCTGCTCCGGGAGGATGCGCGTGCCGGTGGCAATGATGAGAATGTCGTAGGGCAACACCTCGCCGCTGCGCGCCAGGTGGACCTTGTTGGTGGCGGGGTCAATCCGGTCCAGCTCGCCAAAATGCAACGCCACGCGGCGGTCCAGGGTGCGTTTGCGGGGCCGCACAATGTCCGCCGGGCGGTACTGGCCAAACGGAACAAACAACAGCCCGGGTTGGTAGAGGTGGACGTCATCCCGGTCCACCACCGTCACCGCCCAGCCCTTGGGGTCCAGCGCCTTCACCAGTTTGTTGGCCATCATGGTGCCGGCAGTTCCGGCTCCCAGGATCAGGATGTTCTTCATGGGGTGCCCTCGCCCTTCCGCCGCGGTGATCCATCACGCAGGACTTGGATCAGCGGCAAAACAGGTCTGGGACAGCGCAACCGCCGTGCCACGGGCGCAACGCATTCGGGCGTGGTGTTGGCGTGGTGAACCGCGCAAGACCTGCGTCACCCCGGGGATCCCCGCGCGCACGCTGCGGGGATGGGCAGGGCAGGCGCGCAACCGCGGCGCTTTTGGGGGTTATTGCGTAGGAGCCTTCAGAAGGCTCCGGGGTTCAAGCGCCGCGCGTTGAAGCTGCACATCCCCCAGGCAGGGGGTCTCTGCTTCAGCGCACAATTCCTGCGCGCGCAACGCGGCCGCCCGCACCAGCGGGTGGTCCTGGCCAAACACCGCCCGGCGGATCTTCCAGACGGTGGCCATGCGGCGCGCAGCCTCGGCCAGGTCCCCGGCCTGCAGGGAGACCCGCCCAAAGGCCTCCACACTTTCGGCCACCTTGGGGTGTTCCACCGGGATGGTTTGCAGCCGCAACGCCAACGCCGCGGTGTGACGCCGGCTGGCCACCGCAAAGTTGGACAGCGCCACGTCCACCTCGGCCAGGGCAAAGTCCGAATCCGCAACAAACGCGTGTTTGTCCCCAAACGTCATGACCCGCAATTTACGGCTTTCATCATAGCTGGCGCGCGCGGCGTCATGTTTGCTTTGCGCCAGCTGCACGTCCCCCAACGTTTGCAGCGCGTCTGCCAGGTCCGGGTGGACCCCCAACGGGCGGCGGAGGGTCACCGCCTTCTGCGACAATTCCGCCGCCACCGGCAGCTGTCCCTTGGCCAGCGCCACCCGCGCCAGCCCGCGCAACGGCCACGCCAGCAGCGGGTGGTTGGCGCTGTACACCACCGTTGCGGTTTCCAGCGCAAAAGAGAAGTGATCGTGCGCGGCGTCCAGCTCGCCCAGCAGCAGTTCAATTTCTCCAAGATTGTGGACGTCAATGAAGTGCGGCCGGCCGGTGGAACGGCTGGCGTTGAGGGCGCGCACAAACCAGGCCTTGGCTTCCAGGTAGCGCCCCAGGCCCACGTGGATCCATCCCAGGTTGGAGAAGCTCAGCCGGGTGTGCTGGTGGAGTTCACCACGGAGCTTCTGGTTGAGGTCCTGCGCCAGCACCGCGTAGGGCAGCGCCGTCTGCACGTCACCCACGTGGGTCAACGCCGCCACCGCGCTGTTGAGCATGTCGGCGTATTGGGTGGAGTCCGGCGGCAGCTGCTTGCGCGCCAGCTCCAGCTGCCACTGCGCCACCTGGCGCGCGCTGGCGTAGTCACCGCCGGCCACGCAGTAGCTCCCCGCCTGGCTGGAGGCTTCCAGACGCCAGGCCACCGGTGCATCGGTGGTGGCCATGGCCATTTGTGCCAGTTCACGGCCCACCGCGGCAGCCTTGGCCAGGTTGCCCAGCATCACCTGTGCGCGCCCAACGCATATCTTGATGATGAGCAATTGGTTGGAATCCGGCGGGAGACGGCTCTGCAGCTCCCAGGCACGGCTGCAGTTCTCCAGCACCTTGTCACCTTCATTGCGGCGTTCGGCGCCGCGGGCCACGCCCAGGTGCGCCAGCACGCGGTCCTGCGGCGCACCGTCCACGTCAAGGATGGACAGGGCCCGCTGGAAGTGTGCGTGTGCTGGTTTGTATTCCTGCGCGCCTTCCAAGGCTTGCGCCAGGGCAAGCGTGGCGCGGCCCGTCTCCCGGTGGTTGGGACCAAACCGGGTGACTGTGTGTTGGACCAGCTCCGTTTGCGCCTGGATGTTGGCGTCCCACGCGCCCAGGTTCTGCGCGTGGGCCGCAGAACCCAAGAGGCAGGAGGACCACAGCACCCACCAACGCATGAGATGTTTGCCGGACATTGTGTTCACGCTGGGATTCCTTGAAAACATCGAACGCGGGCTGTGCGGAAGACGCGCGGTTTGGGAGGGCGAGGCGTCGCCCGAGCCCGGGATATCGCCGGTGACGCCAGCCCAATGGATTCCCAAAGCGCGCAGGCTCGGCAGACGCCTCGCCCTCCCAGAGGCATACCAAACCAACGCTTCACTCCCAGATGACCTTGGCCCGGGAGGCGTACCAGCCTTCCCATTGCGGCTGGTATTTGGCTTCCAACACGCTGCGCTTGATCTTCATGGTCGGCGTCAGTTCTCCGGTTTCACCACTCCACCGGTCCTTGGCCACGGCAATAAAATCCAGCCGCTCAAAATCCGGCAGCGTGCTGTTCACCTGCGCCAGCAACGCCTCCAGCGCCTTGGTGACCTCATCCCGGCCGGCCTGTTCCTTCACCTTGGGCAACAGGTTCTCCGCCAGCTGGACCACCGCGTGCGTTGCCTGCATGGCGTTGCCCGCCACCACACAAAGCTCCACGTGGTTGTCCGAATTGATGGCATTTTCAATGGGCACCGGCGCCACATATTTGCCCTTGCTGGTCTTGAACAGCTCCTTGACGCGGCCGGTGATCTTCAGGCGCCCCTCCGGGTCCACTTCCCCGCGGTCCCCGGTGCGCAACCAGCCGTCGTCGGTGAACGTCTCCTTGGTGGCGTCCGGCAGCTTGAAATACCCCGTCATCATGCCCGGGCTCTTGACCTGGATTTCACCTTCCGGGCTCAGCCGGCACTCCACGCCCGGGTGAACCTGGCCAATGTATCCCGGCCGTCCCGTCCCCGGCTTGGTCATGTGCGAATAGTTGAAGTTTTCGCTCATGCCGTACCCTTCAAGCAGTTCCAGACCCAAATCCCGGTACCATTGGATGAGCGGCGCGGGGATGGGCGCGCTGCCGCTGCCGGCAAAGCGCACCGTGTTGAGCCCCAGCTGCGTGAGGATCTTGTTCTTCACAATGCCGCTCACCACCGGAATCTTGAGCAGCAGGTCCAGCTTCTTTTGCGGCATCTTGCTCAGCACGCCCAGTTGGAACTTGAGCCACAACCGCGGAACGCTCACAAAGATGGTGGGACGCGCGCGCTGCAGGTCCGCCACAAACGTCTCCAGGCTCTCGGCAAAAAACACCTGGCTGGCCACCCACATGGACACGCATTCGCTCAGCCAGCGGTCCATGGTGTGCGCCAGCGGCAGGTAGGAAAGTGCACGGTCTTCTGACGTGATCTTGAGCGCGCCCACCAGTCCCTCGGTGGGGACGGAGATGCTCTGGAACGTGTGCACCACGCCCTTGGGCTTCCCGGTGCTGCCGGAGGTGTACACAATGAGTGACATGTCCTCCGGCTTGCGGGGCGGCGTGTCGGAGAGCGGTTTGTTGTCCTTGATGATGGTGTCCCAGGCGGTCCCGGTGGCTCCCTTGGCACACAGCGGGTAGGTCACGGTTGGCAGGCCGTTGGGAATGCCTTCCTTCATGGCGCCAAAACCATCAATTTTGCCAATGAACAAAAGCTTGGATTCCGAATGTTCCAGGATGTAGCGCACCGTGTCCGCGGTGAGCGTGGGATACAACGCCACGCTGACGTGACCCGCCATCCAGATGGCCAGGTCGGTGATGAAGAACCACGCGCAGTTCTTGGTGAGGATGCCAATGTTGGATTGCGGGGGGAGGTTGAGGGAGTTCAGATACGTGGCCACACGTTTGGCCTCATCCATGACGCGGCCAAACGTGAAGGTCTGGACCGCGCCACCGCCCATGGGTTGCGTCAGGTACACCGCATCCGGCCGGGCCGCGGCGTGACGGTAGAAGCGCTGTGGCAGCATGTCTTCAGGGGCAACTTTGATCATGGTGGTCCCCTCCCGTGGGACGCGACTTTGGACGCGGGAGCCTGCATGAACCGGCCCGGTGCGCCAAGCGTTTTTTCAGCCTGCCGCGTCAACGTCCCACATGGGATGCCCAACCCGCCCGCGCTAGGGTGGGACGTCCTTGGCTTGGAGGAGGCCACCCATGCGCCATGTTCCAACGTTGGTCTGTTGTGGTGCGTGGGTGCTGTCCTGGTCCGCGGGGTGCACCACCAGCGGCGCTGAAAGTTCCGCGGCGTCATCATCATCGTCGTCGTCATCGGCGTCATCCTCATCGTCAGGCAGCGTGGCTTCCAGCACCGGTGGCGGAAGCAGCACCACATCATCCCGCATGGGCATGTCGTCCTCACGGGGTGCGTCTTCCCTGGCGGCCGGGTCCTCAAGCCGGGGGACCTCCAGCAGCAACCCGTCCTCGTCACGGGCCGGCGGTGGATCCTCCAGCGGGGGAACCCCAGCGGGGAATGTCACCCCGGACATCCGTGTCAACCACTTTGGCTACCGCCTGGCGGACACCAAGGTTGCGGTCCTGTTGGGCCATGCGGGCTCCACCGTGGAGTTGCGCCGGGACGGGGACAACAGCGTGGCCGCCACGTTCACCGCCTCCAGCCTGCAAACGGATGGAGACTCCGGGGACGCGGTCTCCACCGTGGATTTCTCGTCGGCAACTGCCGCGGGCGACTACCACCTCTACCTGCCGGGGGAGGGCACGCGCTCAGACAGCTTCCGCCTGGCCAATGATGTCTACGCCATTGTGGGCGCGGCCGCGGTGAAGTCCTTCTTCTACCAACGCTGCAACCAGGACCGCGCGTTGCCGTACGCCTCAGACGCGCTGGGCGGTTTTTCCGGCGTGGGAGGCCGCTGGGTGGATGGCCTTTGCCATGCGGGTGACACCACGCTGGGGGCGGGACCAGGGTCCGCCAACCACGGTGCCTTGGACCTCCACGGCGGCTGGCATGATGCCGGGGACTACCAGAAGACGTTGTGGGCGCGTGGCGTCCCGGAGATGTTGTTTGCGTATGAAATCAATCCTGCAGCGTGGGCAGACGGACAGCTCAACATCCCGGAGAGCGGCAACGGCACGCCGGACATCCTGGATGAGGTGCGTTGGGAGCTGGATTTCTACGTGCGCATGCAGCGGCCGGACGGGCACTTCATGACGTCGGCCAAGGGGCGGGACTCCACCGTCAACTCCCCGCCCAGCGCGTCAGATGAGATGCGCGTGTACTTTGACACCACCTCTCCCAACGGCAACGGCTGGTCCGGTGGCGGCGTGACGGTGGTGACCTCCACCGCCAACGCGGTGTTGTCCCTGGCCCACGCCGCGGTGGTCTTTGAAGCCGCGGGGCTGGGCCCACTTGCCACCACCTACCGCACCGCCGCGCTCAACGGCTGGACGTGGCTGCACGCCGCATCCCCCGCCGACGCACAAGAGCGCCGTCAACGCCTGGCCGCCGCGTGCGCGGTGTTCCGCCTGGACAACACGGTGGTGACCGCGCGGGACGTGGCGGATGCGTTTGCGTGGTCCAACTGGGACGGAATGTTGGCCGGCAGCGTGACTCCCGCCGAGAACACCATCTCCACCGGTGCGTGGCACTACCTGCTCAACGCGGGTGGGACGCCCGGGGTGAAGGCCACCATTCGCACCGCCGTGGCTGCGGCGCTGGTGGAACGCGCATTTGACGAGGCGGGTGTCTATGGCGGCATGTTTGGCGGGCCCGGCAACGGGTGGGATTGGAGCTGGGGGTCCAACCGCGCCCAGTCCAGCTACGGCGCCAACCTCATGCTTGCCGCGCACTTTGACATTGTGGGCTCCCACACCCGTGCCGCCGTGGAGGAGCTGGGACAGCGGCACTTCCACTACCTGCTTGGCCTCAACCCGCTCAACATGGTGTACCTGACCAACATGGCGGCGTACGGAGGAGAACATTCCAGCTTCCAGATCTACCACGCGTGGTTTTCCTACACCGCCGGTGATGGAGACAACGGCAACGCGGATTACAACGGCCGTCCCACCAGTGTGACCGAGCCACTGTATCCCTACCACCCCGACGACACGCAGACCTCCCGTTACGGTCCCGCACCGGGTCTGGTCCCCGGTGGACCCAATTTCTACTACAGCGCCGCCTATGACATCCCCAACAAGGCCAACCCTGCGTATGCCTACCGGGATTTTTCGGTGGGCTGTGATTGGAACGGCTCCAGCTGCCTGGCGTCCTCCTGGGAAATCACCGAGCCCATGAACGCCTACCAGGGCCCCATGGTGCTGCTGGCGTCATTCTTCATGGCCCCCTGATGGCTGCGGGCGCACGTGCCGATGCTTCCCTTTGGAGGCAGGACCCATGCGCTACGCCACGTTGTCCACGCTGTGTGTTGCCGCAATTGTTTCCGCGCTGTCCGGATGCGCCACCACCCGCGCGGGGCCAAGGTATGACCCCCCGTCGCTGGCGGCACCGTCCAACGTGCCGGACCACACATTGTTGCGCGCGGCACAACTTCACGCCCAGGCCCAGGGATGGAACGTGGTGCTGGTGGACCCGTCCGAATCACGCCTGGAAGCCCTGGCGGATGAAGAAGCTTCTGACGGGCTGAAAACCCGCAACCGTTGGATCTTTGAGGTGCGCAACCACCGCCTGGAAACCACACTCCGGCTGGAGGCGGCCAACAGCAACGGCGGCGGCTGGTACACCACCAAGGTGCTGTGTGACGGGTACAGCTACGCCCGCGAGAAGGAACAATTGCTGGCGGTGATGGAGCGGGCCCGCTCCAGCGGCGGGGTGCAGGTGGCGCGTTACCCCTGACGCGGTTGAACCCGCCGGCACCACGCGCCGCCCTGCTCCGGGCATGAGCCTCACCACCCGCCCTGGATGCCCAACAACGTTTCACAGGTGTCCCACAACGCCTTGGCGGCCTTGGGATCCGCGGCGTGCGGCGCCATGGGCGCCTCCTGGCCATCTGCGTAGTAACGCCCGGAAATCCCAGTCACCTCAGTGCTGGTGGCCAGGTACACACTGGTGGCCGCGCCGGACGCCACATCCGGGCTGCCGCCCATCCCAAAACCGGTGCGCAACAACTTGGTGGCTATGACGCCGGGATGCAGCGCGTAGGCGCACACCTCTTTGCTGGGAATGCGTCGGGAAAATTCGGTGGTGAACAACACGTTGCACAACTTGCTCATGGCGTACGCGGTGTAGCCCTCAAAACCCTTTTCCGCGCGCAGGTTCTCCAGGTCCACGCTGCCGCGCATGTGCGCCACCGAACTGACGTTCACCACCCGCCCGCCGTCCCCACCCGCCGCGCGCAGCAACGGCATCAACGCGTGGGTCAACGCCATATGGGACAGGTGGTTGACCTGGAAGGTCATCTCAAACCCGTCCGGGCTGAGCGCTTTCTGCTTCATGAAGACCCCCGCGTTGTTGAGCAGCACCTGCAAGGTCCCGGTGGACGCCGTCACTTCACCGGCCAGCTGCCGCACCCCCGCCAGGGACGAGAGATCCCCCGCCACCGCGGTGAAGGCTCCCTTGGGGTCCTGGCCCTGCAGCTTCTCCACGGCGGCCTGCGCCTTGGCGGTGGTCCTCCCGTGCACCAGCACGCGGTGGCCCACGCTGGCCAGCTCCAGTGCCGTGTGAAAGCCAATGCCATCTGTTGCGCCGGTCACCAACGTGGTCTTCTGTGCCATTGCCGTGGACCCCTTGAAGAAGAAGTGTCCCACCTTGTGACGTCCGGCCCCTACCCGCGCAAGCCTCTTGACAGGGTGGGGGGCAAACCGCTGCTATCCCGCCCGGCAAAACGGTCCATGCGGTCCAACCCTTTTCACGCGTCCCTGCCCGTTGTCCACGACGGAAAAGCGGCGGCGCTGCACGGTGGCAACAGTGTCCCAGGCTCGGCATGTGGTGGCGGTGGTGGGTGGCGCAACGGCGGGCGCGGAGATTGCCGCGCGGTTGAGTGAACGCGGCGCCGAAGTGGTGGTGTTTGACCAGAACCTGCGCCCGTATGGGAAGATTGAAGACGGTCTCCCGCGCTGGCACGCGGCGCTGCGCAGCAAGGAATACAACACCATCAACTCCAAGATGACCATGCCGCGGGTGCACTTCTGCCCGCTCACCAAGCTGGGCAAGGACATCAGCGTCAAGGACCTCTTTGAGGGCTGGGGTTTTTCCGCCGTCATCATGGCCAACGGTGCCTGGAGGGACCGCCCGTTGCCGGTGCCGGACGCAGAAAAATACGTGGGCAAGGGCCTGGTCTACCAGAACCAGCTCATTGTCTGGTTCAACCACCTGCATGACAAGGCGTACCAGGGCACGCAATACCAGGTGGGGGATGGCATTGCGGTGTTTGGCGGCGGGCTGGCGTCCATTGACGTGCTCAAGCTGCTCTCCCTGGGCACGGTGCTCAACTACCTCAAGAAGAAGGGCATCACCCCGCACCTGGAAGAGTTGGAGCAGACCGGCATCCCGGACTGGCTGAAGGAACACGGCATGACGGTGGAGGAGACCGGCCTCAAGGGCTCCACGCTGTATTACCGCCGCCGCCTGGAGGACATGCCGCTGGCGGAGATCCCCGCCGACGCCACGCCAGAGAAGAAGGCAAAAGTGGAAGGCGCGCGCAAGAAGATTGTGGACAAGGCCACGGAGAAGTTTGGCTTCAAGCTGGAGCCGCTGTGCGCGCCGGAATCTCTGATCATTGAGAATGACCGCGTGGTGGGCGTTCGCGTGGCGCGGCAGAAGACGGTGGATGGCAAGCCGGTGCCCACCGGTGAGGTGTTTGAGCACCGCTGCGCGTTTGTGGTGGGCAGCATTGGCAGCATCCCGGAGCCCATTGAGGGCATTCCCATGAAGGGGGAGCTCTTCACGTTCCAGGACAAGGAGACCGGGCGCATCCCGCCGTACGAACACGTGTTCTCCACGGGGAACGTGGTGACGGGGAAGGGCAACATTGTGGCGTCCCGCAAACACGCCGCCGCGCTGGGCGCGTACATGTCCGAAAAGTACCTGGGCACCATCCCGGGGGGCGTGGAGAGCGTTCCGGTGACCGGTGCCACGGAGACCGCGGCGGCGGTGCAGGGGTTTTTGGGCACCAAGCCGCCGCTGCCGGGCGCCACGGCAGACGCCATCATGGGCAAGGTGAAGGCGCGCCAGACGGCGGTGGGTTACGGGGACTACAACAGCTGGCTGGCCAAACACCCGCCAGCGCCGGATGAAGAAACGCACTGAAATTGATTCTTTGAGGCAGCGTAAAACCTGTGGACCACGCCACGGGTGATGTGCACCGGCTTGTTTCTGGGCTTTGTCACTCCCGCGCCAGCCGCTTTTTCATCCCATCAACCGCCAACAACGCGTCCACCATGGCGCCATACGCGGCCTTTTGCTTGTCATTCCCAATGGCAATGATCGGGAATCCCTCGTCAGACGCCTGCCGCACGGCACCGTCCAGCGGAAGCATCCCCAAAAACGGCACACCGTACGCCTGGGCCAGCATCTTCCCGCCGCCCTGTCCAAACGGGTGGTACACCGCACCGGTATCCGGCGCGATAAAATACGACATGTTCTCCACAACGCCGGCCACCGGCACGTTGACGTCCTGCAACATCCGGATGGCGCGGCGCACATCATCCGTGGCCACCGTTTGCGGCGTGGTCACCACCACCGCCGCGGTGAGCGGCAGTTCCTGCGCCATGGTGATTTGCACATCCCCCGTCCCGGGCGGCATGTCCACCATCAACACATCCAAATCTCCCCAGGCCACATCCTCCAACAACTGAATCAATGCGCTGGTGGCCACCGCCGAGCGCCACGCCAACGGCGTATCCTTCTCCGGCGTGGTGAGCCCGGTGGACACCACCTTCACGCCAAAGTTCTCCGCCGGGACCATCTTGTTGTCGTCGTTCCATTGCAGCCGTTCATCCGCCACCTGCAACAACCGCGGAATGGACGGGCCGTACACATCCGCGTCCAGCAGGCCCACGCGGAGCCCACGTTGCGCCAGGCCCACCGCCAGGTTCACACATACTGTGGACTTTCCCACGCCACCTTTGCCGCTGGTGACCGCCACCACGGTGCGGGCGTACGGTGCGCGGTTGTTGGGATGTGCGCTGTCGCCGTGCGTGATGTCGTCAGGCGGGGCGCGTTTTCCAATCTGGAGCAACCCGCTCAAAGGCAACCCTTGAAGCCGCCGGCCTTGGGCTTGGGGTTCACGGTGTATTCGGTCACCTCCACGGTGGGGATGCCGTCCTTCTTGTTCACCGTGGTGACCTTGGCGGTGAAATCCACGCTGCCGCCGCCGTAGGCCTTCTCCATCTCAAACCTGCGAATCTTCTTGGGCGCCACGCGGTAGATCTGCTTTTCTGCGACGTCAAAGACCACCATGTCCTTGACCGCTTCAGACAGCGGGCAGCTGGTAAGTGCGTTGAGGTTGCCCTTGTCCCGTGCCTCCAGCGCGCAAGCCAGGCCGGTCACCGCGCCGGAGGTGACCTCCACTTCTTCTCCGGCCTTCACCCCGGACTCCTGCGCCAGCGCCACCGCCGTGGCGACGGAGAACACCATACTGCTGAGGAACATTGTCTTCATGGTGCAACCTCCATGGAACCCAGATAGCCCACAATATTGACCACATCTTCAGGCGTCAGGTGCGCAAACGCCGGCATGCGGCTCACTTTTTTCCCGGCAGCGTCCAAGGTGTACCACTTGTACGTGTCATTGTTGGGGTACGCGCCGTACGCATCCGGTGTCCCCGCGCGCGCATAGTGCCGGTTGAAGTTGTAGGACGGAACCACCACCGCGCTGGGGTCCATGACCGAATCCCGCAGGTAGGACGGCGTGGAAATCACCCCCACGTGCGTGAGGTCCGGCGCAAAAGACTCCAACGCGTTCTGTTTGTCCCCAATGCGGTGGCACGCCACGCACACGCCTTCCACCAGGGCTTTGCCCTTCACCAGGTCCACCGTGGCGCCGTGGCCCCACGCCAGCTCGTTGACGTATGCCGGGTCCACCTTGAAGCCCGCCAGCCGCATGAACTTCCACTTGGACAGCGCCTTGTTCCCGCCGCGTTCATTGCGCCCGCCGTCCCACGCCGCCAATGCAAATGGAACCACGCCCGCCTTCAGGGACTGCCCGTTGACGTCCAGCGGCCGAACAAACAACGCGCGCCACACCTTTGCCTTCCCGTCGTACGCCATGGTGCCCTTCACGCCGCCCACATCCGCGCGCGTGGAGGACGCAAACCCCGCCGCCACCATCTCCCGCGTCAGGATCACGTTGGGCTTGTCGGTGGCGCGGTGCATGTACAGGTACACCGGGGAGCCCTCGTCACCCATGCCCACGTACGGCAGGCGCTGGCCCGCGCCAAACTTCACCGGGAACTCAATGGCCACGCTGTCCCCAAAAGAATCCGTCTCATCCGTGCGAAAAAGATCCCGCGTCCCATCCGCCCATTCCAACAACACCGCCAGGTCTTTCCCGTTGTGGACCGCCTTGACGTGGATGGTCCAGCTGGAGCGTTTGGCGGCGTGCGCATTGGCGTTGAGGTCATTGAGCCGGATGGTGCGCTGCGCGTGGACCTTCACCGCGCCCGCGCCCTGCGCGGCCCACACCTTGTCATCCAAGGTAAGCGGTACCGCGCCGGCCACCTGCTTCACTTCAAAAGATTCCTTGGCCAGGAAGTCTTCATTGGCCCACGCCGTGGCGGACCACACCGTGCTCAACAACAGGGCCAGGGCAGCACGTTTCATCACTTCCCCCCGTGGGCGGCGGCCGGCTCGGGCGCAATGCGGCCAATCTTGTACAGCTTCTCTTTGGGCTGGGGGATGCGGAACATGTCCTCGTGTTTGTACGCAATGAGGATGTCCATGAGGTCACTGGACTTGCCGTCCTTCTTCTTCTTCATCTCCGCTTCCAGGGTATCCAGTGCCTTCTTGGTGTCCTTCCCAAACAGGCTCTCCAGGTACTTGAGCGGGATGCGGTCTGAACCCGCAATGGGCTTGCCGTTGGCGTCAAACTTGGGCGGTCCAGGGAGCGGCGGCACGTAGAACACATTGGGCTGCGTCCCCATCTCCGGGTGCAGCGGCAACGCCACCTTCCATTCATGCACCAGCTTGTAGACCTGGCCCTCCTTGTCATCCAAAAAGCCCACAAACCGGATGCGTCCCACACACTGCTGCGCGCACGCCGGGGGCAACCCCTTCTCAATGCGCGGGAAGCAGAAGATGCACTTCTCAGACTTGTAGAGCTTGGGATTGAAATACACCTTTTTGTATGGGCAACCCGCAATGCAGTAGCGCAGGCCTTCACAACGCTGATGGTCCACCAGGACAATGCCGTCCTGGTCACGCTTGAAGATGGCGCCACGCGGGCACGCCGCCAGGCAACCCGGGTTGCTGCAGTGGTTGCAGATGCGGGGCAGGTAGAACATGTGGCTGTTGGGGAAATCCCCGTCGCCAGCGTCCTCATCCCAGTTGGGGCCCATCTTGATGTCCTGCTGGGCAACAATCTCCGCGCCCTTGGCCGCGTCTTCCAGGTTGTAGTCCCACGGCACGCCGTAATCCGCGTACTTTGACGGAACCACCCCGTCCTTCAGGTTGCCCTGGTCATCAAAGCCGCCGCCCATGCCCTCCCATTTTTGCGGATAGCCCGGCCCGGGCTTGGTCTCCACATTGTTCCAGTACATGTATTCACGGCCATTGCGGTTGGTCCACTGGGTCTTGCAGCTCACGGTGCACGTCTGGCAGCCAATGCACTTGTTGAGGTCCATCACCATGGCAAGTTGACGTTTGGACATGACGCGCTCCTTTCAGGCCTTGGCCAGTTCAACACTGGCCTCGTAAGCGTGCTGGTTGCCATCCCAGTTGGTCCCAAACTTCAGATGCCCCCACCCGTCTGAAACCTCCAGCAGGTTGAGCATGTCTCCCACCAGCGCGTTGTGGCCCTTCTTGTGGCGGTACATGAACGGCTCCCACCCGTGCTCCATCACCACCGCATCCTTGGGCACGCCGGGAACCAGCTTGGCCATGAGCACACTTTCACCCAGGTCATTGAACATCTTGACGTCGTCGCCGTCACGGATGCCGCGCTTTTCTGCGATCTCCGGGTTGATCATCACGTAGGGCTTGCCGCGGTTGAGCCGAAGCAGCGTGGGTGACGTCTTGTAGAAGCTGTGGATGGACCAGCGCGCGTGCGGCGTCATGAGGATGAACGGGAACTTCTTGGTGCGCATGGGTTCCCGCGCCGTCACCACCGCCGCGCCGCTCTCAATCCACGCCGGGTGGTCCACGTAGAACGTGAGCCGACCACTCACCGTGTCAAACCGCTGGTGCAGGTAGAGCTGCGCTTCAAACGTGTTGTACGGCTTGTTGGCATACAGCGGGCTGGATTTTCCGGCCTTGTCGTTGAGCTGGAGGAAGCCGCCGCGTTCGTACACGCTCTTGGTGGTGTTGGGCTTGAACTGGTCCACGTGCTCCAACGCAAACTCCACCGCTTCACGGTCCGTCCCCAGCTTGCCGTCCATGGTGAACTCTTTGACCAGCTCATCCATGGGACGCACGCCGCTCTTGCTGTGTGTGGCGTCGGGGATCTTCAGGACCTTCTCATCCTTGGTGCGTGCGTAGTTGGCCGTGGCCAGCGCCTGCATCTTCTCCACAATGAGCCGGGCAATCTCCCACTCACTCTTGGCCTCCCCAATGGTCTTGAGCGTGGGAGATGGATACGCAATGTTGGCGTAGCGGTGGTACCCGGGGTTGGTGCGTATGTCCCAGGCCTCGTAGTGGGACGTGCAGGGCAGCAGGATGTCCGCCCATACCGCAAAGTCACTCACCCGCACGTCGCCGTAGGCAATGAACTTGGCCTTGTCCAGGAAGTTCTGTTTGTAGTCACCCTTGTTGCGCCGGAAGCGTGAATCCGCGAACAAGAGGAACGTCTCCACCGTGTCCCAGTACGGTTTCCCATTGAGATAGCCATCATCATTGGCGCTCTTCTTGATGAGGCCGGAGACTTTTTCCTTGTACGCGCTCTTGCCCATGCCGGTGGCGCGCTGGACATCCTCCTCGGAGAACGCCTTTTCGTAGTCCCCAAAGTTGCCGTTGTCCCCCAGGACAAACTCACTCACAAAGCCGGACGCAAACCGGTGGTTGTACCGTCCATCAAACCCACTCAGCGGGCCCAGGCCGGTGATGTTCCATTCATTTTCGGTGTTCATTCCGCCGTTGGGCCCCAGCTTGCCGGTGATGGCCGCCAACGCGCTGATGGCCCGCTGCGCCAACATCCCGTTGAAGTGTTTCCCAATGGAGAAGCCCAGCGTGATGACGCCAACCTTGCTCTTGGTGAGATCCACCGCCAGCGTGTCCACAATGCTGGGATGCACCCCGGTGAGCTTTTGCATCTTCTCCGGCGAGAAGTTCTTCAGCTCCGCCTTGAACTGCTCAAACACCGTGGTGACCTCCACGGTGGAGCCGTCCTTGAGTTTGACCTTCCACTTTCCTTCCAACGCCGGGTCAATCTTCCAGCCCACGTCTTCCAGCCGCAGCGTGTCCACGCTGGACCCTTCACAGCCGGGCAGCGGGACAACCTTCTTGGACTTCTTGTCAAACGCCAGGAACACCTCGTGGTGCTTTTCGTGGTTGGCGCCGAACAACTCCACCAGCTCCTTGGGCAGCGCCTTCTCATCCACGTCATGCAGCCGCAGCAACGCCTGGTTGTCCTTGCGCACCAGCAGCGGAAGGTCCGTGTATTCCTGCAGGAACGCCGGCTTGTAGAGCTTCTTCTTGAAAATCTGATGCAGGATGGACAACGCCAGGTGCCCGTCATAACCGGCCTTCACCGGGACCCACAGGTCTGCGTGGATGGCGGTGGCGTTGAACTCCGGGGTGATCACAATGATCTTGCTCCCGTTGTATTTGCCTTCCCACAGGTAGTGCGCGTCCGGGATGCGGGACGTGTTGGGGTTGCAGCCCCAGAACACGTTCACATTGGCGGTGTAGATGAAGTCATACGTACAGCCGATGTTTCCCTCGCCGTACACCACGCTCACGCCGGGAAACATGTCTCCCACGTAGGACGCAATGTACGGGCGCACCGCGCCAATGAGCGAGCCCAGGCGTTTGATGGACGCCGCCCGCGCCTCGGTGAGCACGCCGGCACCAATGTGCACGTAGTTCCCCTCGGGGCCCTTGCGCAGCATGGTGTCATAGAGGTTCTGGGCCACCTCGGTGATGGCTTCATCCCAGCTGATGCGCTTCCACTTTCCCTCGCCACGTTTCCCCATGCGCTTTTGCGGGTAGAGCAGGCGGTCCTTCTCATACATGGACTGGCTGTGCTGCACGCCCTTGTTGCAGCCGCGCGGGTTGGCGTCTGGAATATCCGCCGAGACTTGCGGGTAGGACGCGCTCTGGTTTTCACGCGTGACCTTGCCGTCCTTGGTCCACACCTCCCACGCGCAGTTCCCCTGGCAGTTCACGCAGTGGTACGCAAAGCCGTGTTCCCCGGTGTCACCCAGCGTGTCCGAAAATTCCTGCCGGTACATGTCCTCCACCGCGGTGTTCCCTGACGGAGGATTGTTGCGCGGGTCCTCGCGGCGTTCGGCCACCGGCGGAGGGGCGGCTTGCGCATCCAACGCGGCGGCCACCGTGGCCACGGCACCTGAGCTGGCAAGGTTCTTCAGCGCATCACGTCTTGAGAAGCGCATGGGCGCTCCTTTTCTGGGAAATGGGGTGTTTCTTCTTCGGCAAACGGTCAGGCTGTCTTCAAGGCCACCAACACCCGGCCTTCCCACACGCCATCACAAACAACCGCCCCCGGCACCCGCCTTGGGCGGCACATAGTCCCCCGAATCTTCCGGCAGGTTGGCATCCACCCACGCGGCCAGTCCACCGGAAAGATTGCGGGCGTTGGTGAACTTTGCGGCGCAGGCTTCAAATGCCTGCAGTGAACCATCCTCACTCACCACCACCGTTGGCACCGAGGGAACAATGCGTTCCAGCGCGGCGGGTGGGGTGTTCTTGGCGTCACAGCCGGGCATGGGGATGGCCCCGGGAATGTGGGTGTCCACGTACCCTTCTTCCAGGTCCGGGCGCACGTCCACAATCTGCACCTTCACCGTGCCCTTCCCAATGGTCCGGTAGAGTTCCTGCGGCGTGACGCCAATGCGGCCTTCCAGCAGCGCGCGCGTGCGTCCTTCACCCAGCAACAACGCACCCAGGAGCAACAACACGGTGATGTAGAGCGGCATTTCAACGCGGGCCATCATGGGGTGCCTCCCACGGCGGGCGTGGTCTTGTTGGCCAGCTGGGCGTTGCCGGACCGCAGGCCCAGGTAACCCGTGGCCAGCACCAGAATGGCTGCAATCATCAGGATGCGCGTTTGTGTTTTCATGGCATCACCTTTTCTTTTCCGCTCAATCGTACGCGCGCTGGCCTGCAACCTGCGCCTCACCCAGGTTCAGGCTCTTGATGGCCATCATCCGGATGTTGGAGGTCACCATGGACACCACAAAAAACGTCCCGGCCATGGCCAGGCTGCCCAGGGACAACGTGGGCCACGCCGAGATGAACGCACCCGTGGTGCATCCCCCGCCGATCATGGCCCCCAGGCACATCACCGTTCCGGCGCCAAACGCTGTCCCCAGCGCCTTGACGTCCAACACCTTCTTCACCGGGGCCACCGCGGCCTCCGGGGGTTTGATGGACAATGCCGCGGCCAACATGGCGCCGGGGAACACGCCCACAATCAACGCCGCGCGCCACAGGATGTCATCACCCATGGCGGGCACCACGGCCAACGGCATGCCAACCAGGTGGGCCACCCAACCGGTGAACGCCAGCATGGCGCCGGAAAATCCCAGATACCCGCCCTGCGCGGTGGCCAGCACAATGATGACCCCGCCGGCCACACCACCGGCCAGCCAGGTCCATTCCCCGCGGATTTTTTCGACGAGGGAACGCGGTTGCCCCGCGGTGTAGTCCTTCTCCGGAAGGAACCGGTCCAGCACCGTCACCACCACCACAAACAACGCACCCCAGACCAAGGCCACGGTGGCGTACGGCAAGCCCAACACACCATGCAGCGTGTAGGGCTTCTGGTTCACCGCAATGATGCCACTTTCCGTCAGCGGGTCCTTGAGCACGTTGTAGAGCAGCACCCCGGCCAGCAGCCCCAGCATGGACGCCGTTCCCGTCCACGCCTTGGCCCCGGCGCGCCCGCCCGCCTTGGCCACGCACGTCCCGGGACACAACCCGCTCACACCCATTCCCAGGCCAAACAACGTGCCGCCAACAATGTGCGCCAGGCCCAGAAAAGGCATGACGCGCGGCGTGAGGTTCCACGCTTCGGCCACGCCCAGGGCGGCGGCCAGGCCATACAACAGGGACGCGGTGGCAATCCCGGTGAACGCAAACTTCATGATCTTCACGTCCCGCAGCGTCAACATGCCCATGACGCGCGAATACCGGACCGCGCCCACCTTGTAGAGCACCGCGCCAAACGCCCCGCCCGTCAACATTCCCATCAGAAACGGCATCATGCTGGTGACTCCTTGGCCTGCGTTGTTCTACGGGTGCTGTGCTTCAGGGCTGCGTGCCCACGGGCAGGGACGCGTCATTGCCCCACTCGTCCCAGCTGCCAATGTAGAGCTTCACGTTCTGGTGACCGCCCTCCTTGAGCGCCAGGTACTGGAAGGACCCGCGGCCCAGACCCACGTGGCAGTAGGAAATGACGGTCTTCTTTTCCCCGTAGCCAGTCTTCTTCAGCTTCTCCAGCTGCTTTTTGATATCCGCTGAATCCTTGAGCGTGGGCTTCCCGGCCTCGGCGTTGCGGTTGCCGGCGTACTTGGTCCACGGCGAGAACACCGCGCCGGGGATGAACCCGCCGCGCGCCACGGTGATTTCCTTGCCGGGAGAAGTCAGCGCGCTTTGCAGGGTTTTCCCCGCGTATTCCTCCAGATTGTGGCGCGCATCCACAATGAGGTAGCCCGCCGGCTCCTTGGTGGCCTTCACCACCTCATCCCGCGTGGCAATCATGTCCCACGCCACCTTGGGCGCAAACGTCTTGGCCGCCATGGGCTTGGGCTTGCCCTCTTCCACCGGCAGCGCCTTGGCCTTCCACGCCGCCAGGCCGCCATCCAGGATCTTCACGTTCTTGTGGCCGTAGAGCGCCAGGAAGAACCACGCGCCGGATGCGTTGACGCCCGTGCCGTTGTCGTAGACCACCACCGGTGTGGCGTCAGAGATGCCCAGCGTCTTGCCAATGAACTCGGCCGCGCGCGCTTCACACATGGGCAGGCCCTTGCAGGCCTTGACGTCATCCAGGAAGTGCAGGTCATGCGCAAACGCCAACGCGCTGCCGGGGATGTGGCCTTTGTCGTATTCTTTGTCCGCGTCGGTGAAGACAAACACGGTGTCCGGCTTGTCCTTGAGCGCCTTGGCTTCATCCACGGTGACAAACACCGGGTGGGCGCTGGCGGTGGCCGCCCACAACGTCAGGCTGAACAGCGAAAGGGTCAGGGTCTTCATGGGCTTCTCCGGGATTTTTTTTGCAAAGGGGAGCGGGTGTTCTTGTTGGAGCCTGCGGCGCGGGAAACGGCTCGCCGCGGCGGGAGTTGGCGGTCCACCACGTCCGGGGAACGCAGCGCGTCCACCGGCAGGCGGCGCGCGCGCATGTCCACCACCCCAAGGTCCAAGGTCTGCGCGTGGAACCCGTGGGCGCTGAGCAGTTCCACCGCCTCCAACGCCATGGTGCAGTAGGGCCCGCGGCAGTACGCCACCACGTCCTTCTGGCGGGGCAGCTCGGCCAGGCGGGTGGCCAGCTCCTCCACCGGGATGGACACCGCCCCCCGGAGATGCCCCGCGCGGAACTCCTCCACCGGGCGCACATCCAGCAAGGTCACGGCCCCTGCTCGGATCCGCTGCAGCACATCCTGCGCGTCCGCCACCGGAAGATCCGGGCGTACCCACTCCAGGATCCGGTCCATCTCCGCCAGGCGGGACGCGGCCAGCGCGCGGAGCATGACGTAGAACGTCCCCACGTCCTCACTGGCCAGCCGGTAGATGACGTGGTGGCCGTCCTTGGTGGCGTCCACCAGCAACGCGGCGCGCAGCTGTTTGAGGTGCTGGGACGTGTTGGCCACGCTCAGCCCCGTCATCTCCGAAAGGGACTCCACGCTGCGCGGGGCCTGGCACAACAGCTCCAGCAGCTGCAGGCGCGCCGGGGCCGCCACCGCGTGGCCAATGCGCGCCAGTTGGGGGAACAACGCCTGCGCCACCGCGCGGCGGCGGTCTGGGGCGGGCAGGGAGGCCACGGAGCTGGTCATACATTATTCAATCGTTCACTTGAACAAGATAGTCAAGTGGGTGGCCCGGGCGTTTTGACGCGGGGGGTCAGGGCCTGGTCCGGCAGGACGGCGCGCGCGGCTTGGGCTAGGAGCAGGGGGCACAAGATGCGCGTGACACTTTTTCAAAGGACACACTGAACATGGCCTGGAACAAGCGGATGGGCGCGGGGTTGACCGGCGTGGTGATGGCAGCGGTGGCGTCGGTGGCCTGTTCGGACGGCAGCACATCCAGCAGCTCCAGCAGCGGCGGGAGCACGTCTTCGTCATCTTCCGGCGGCGCATTGTGCACCACGCCCACCGTGGTGACCTGCGGGGACGCGCTCATCCAGGACCTCAACCTCAAGACAGACGTGAACCCCGGCGCGGTCACCAGCACGCAGGCCGGCAGCGTCTTCACCACCGAGGTGGACGCCACCGCCGGTGGCGCGTTCAATCCCAACCCGCCCAGCTTCATCTATGCCCGCTTCACCGACACCGGCCTGGAGAAGGTGGAGGTCTCTGATGAGGCGGCGTTGGATTCCATGGGCTGGGACATTGCGTTCCGCCGCTACGTGGTGCGCGTCAACAGCGCGGACAGCGGCCCGTCCTGTGTGCGCGCCATGCGCATGCCGGCTACCGCCACGTTTGACAGCGTCACCATGGCGGACGCCAGCCTCCCCTGGAAGACGGATGACATCATGACCACGGACTGCACGCTCATCCCGGACGGAAGTGGCCTGGAGAGCAGCCCGCTGGGTGCCCTGGCCAGCTATTACAGCTACCCGGGCTGCGTGAAGATGACCAACCACGTGTTTGTCATCCAGCTGGCCAACGGCCGCCACGTGAAGCTCACCATTGACCGCTATTATTTTGCCAACGTCCAGCTGGAATGTGACACCACCGACGCTGCCACCAGCACGCCCACCGGCTCTGGACACTTTGGCCTGCGCTGGGCATTCCTGGATTGAGCATGAATCCATCCCAGGTCACCCGGCGCGTCGGCAACGCGGCCTTCCTGCTTGGCACACTGGCCGTCTTGGGCGGTTGTGGTGACAACGTCCAGCGCGTCTTCCATGACCTCCCGGGATATCGGGCGGTAAGGCCCACCACACCCAACGGCGGCAACCTGGTGGAATTTGAACCGGGTGACACCGTGGAGACGTTTGATTCACCGGGTGGACGCTTCAAAATCCACTTCACCCGCGCGGGCCGGCACGCGGTTCCCCTGGCGGATGCCAACACCAACAACGTCCCGGACCACGTGGAGTCCCTGGCGGACCAGTATGATGAGGTCCACACGTTCTACCATGACACGTTGGGCTACCAGGAGCCCCCCACCGACGAGAACGTTGCCTCCGGCAACGGTGGTGATGCGCGTTTTGACGTCTACCTGCTGGATTTTGCACGCAGCTCGGATGGACAGTTTGTGGCCGAGGCCTGCACCAACGCCGGACGTTGCACCGGCTTCATGGTGCAGGAGAATGACTTTGCCGGTTACAGCTACCCCAGCGCGGCGGTGGGGAACCGCGTGCTGGCCAGCCACGAATATTTCCACGCCGTGCAGGCCGCCTACGTCACCGGCGCCTCCAGCGTGCTGGGTGAAGGCACCGCGGTGTGGGCCACCGAACGCTACGACGGCACCATGGATGATTTTGAGGCGTTCCTGGACGGATTTCTGCAGAATCCGGACCGCAGCCTGGACAAACCGTTGCCTGGTCCCGTGGACCCGTTCTCGTACGGCAGCGCCATCTTCTTCCGGTTTCTGGAGGAGCGGTATGAGGACACCGTCATTCGCCGCATCTGGGAGTCCATGGTCCCCGGTGCCAATGGCATTGCCCAGCCGACGATGATGGAAGCCTTGGATGCCACCCTCACGCTGCAATACCAAAGCAGCCTGGCGCAGGCCTACCTGGACTTTGCCACGTGGAACCTGATGATGGGCGCGCGCAGTGACCCTTCACGGTCGTACGTCAACGGCCGGGATTATCCGGCGCCCACCATGGAGTTGGTGGTGCCACCGGTGCAGGAGACCAACCTGCGCCACTTCTACGCATCCACGCTCTACCGCGTGGTTCCCGTGGAGGGCCGTACCAGCATGACCGCGCGTGTGGTGGCGTCCCCGGGATTGGACCCCAGCCTGGATGGCCTTGAGCTGCTGCTGGCCACGCGCACCCGCACCAGCGTGGGACCCATTCAGCACGTGACGGCCACCGCAGTTCCCACGCCGCTCACCACCACCAGCGTGACGGAAATTGTGGTGGCGCTGGTGAACACCAACAGCTCCGGAAACAGCAAACGCCCCAGCCTGTGCATTGGCAGCCCGGAAGAAGTGGATGCCTGCGTGGCGGCTGTTTCGGCTGGTGGCGTGGACGCTGGCGTACCGCCGGCAGACGCGGGGAGCGGTGGTGACACGCCGCCAACGGACCCGCCCGGCCCGTGCTGGTGCGCCAAGGTGACGTCGTCATTTGGAGGTACGTGGCTGGTGCTGCTGGGGCTTGCGCTGGTGCGTGCGCGGAGGCGCCGTTGATGGAAGCTTCATTGCTGCTGCTTGTGGTGTGTGCGGCTCCGGTGGAGGTGGCCCGCCCTTCAACACCCGCCCCTGCTGCTGTTTGGACGCTGCGGGATGGACACCGGGACGTGGTGTTCCAGCGGGATGACGTGTCACGGGACCGTGATGGACTGATTGCGGTCACGGTGACGGCGGGAAACCTCACCGCGCCGGCGTGGGTGGGACCAGGGTTGCTGGTGCGTTTGCGCGCGGGTGTTGCGGTGGAGCCAGAGACCTGGAACGCGCTGGGTGTGACGTGGGAGCGCGTGTTGTCGCCGCGGTTGGGCATCCACCTGGTGCATGACCGCGGCGGAAGCAACGGCCTGGACGCCGCACGCCGGCTGCAAAACCACACGCTGCTGGGCGGGGTGTATCCAGACACGCACCTGGAGAAGAAGCTGTTGTTCACCGGCGCGCCCAATGACCCGCGCTACGGCGGGCAATGGTACCTGGAACGCATGAGGATGGAAGACGCCTGGGCGCTCCACCAGGGCAGTGCAGACATCACCATTGTGGTCAACGACAACGGCTGTGACGTGCTCCATCCGGACCTGGTGGACAACATGGATGAGGGCCTCAACGCGCTCACCGGGATGCCGGACCCCGCGTATACGCCCAACAACAACGGCAACGAACACGGGACGGCGTGTGCGGGCCTGGTGGCCGCGCGTGCGGACAACGCCATTGGCATGGCTGGCGTGTGCCCCAACTGCCGGGTGCGCTGCGTGAGGATTCTTTCGGACAACGGCGTCACGCCGCTGAGCACGGATGTGGCGGCGTTCAATTTTGCCATTGATGTGAATGCCGCGGTGGTCTCCAACAGCTGGGGCTTTGTGAACGCGCAACCGGTGCCCGCCATGCTGCGTGACGCCCTGGAGCTGGCGCATGACGCGCCCCGCAACGGGCTTGGTGCGCTCATCCTGTTTGCGTCCGGCAATGATGACCGTGAGGTCACCGCGGATGAACTGTTTGGGGTGCGCGGCGTCATCACCGTGGGCGCCAGCAACCAGTTTGATGAGGCCACCAGCTTCACCAACTTTGGCCAACCGGTGGACCTGGTGGCGCCCACGGGAACCCTTTCGGCGGACATCTCCGGCGCGGACGGGTCCGACCCCGGGGACTACACCAACAACTTTGGCGGCACGTCCTCGGCGTGCCCCGTCGCTGCGGGGGTGGCGGCACTCATGGTCTCCGCCGCTCCTGCAAAGTCCGCCGCAGAACTGACGGAATTGTTGGTGCACGCGGTGAAACGCGCTCCCTACGCCACGCCGGATGCCAACGGGCATGATGTCATCTACGGGTTTGGCATTCTGGATCCCGCGCGCGCGCTGCGCTCGGCGTTGGGGCTTCCGGAACCCACCGACGGTGGCATGGTCACGCAACCGCCAACGACACCGCCGGACGAGCCGCCCACCAGCTGCCTGGGCTGCGCGGGTGCGTCTGGCGCCAGCAATGTTGTGCTGTTGGGTCTGGGGTTGACGCTGTTGCGGCGTCGCCGGGCTGCTCCATAGAGGCTCGGGATGCCCAGGAGGTTGTTGGAGCGTACGCGCATCCCCGGGTTGGAACAGGCCAGCACTGGTGGGCATGGGCTGGTTAGGGGAGGGGGCATTGAAATCGGTGGCGGCTTGCCGGGTCCCCCCTCAAACAAAGCGTAATACGCTTTGACAATTTTCAGCGTAACCCGTTGATTTTATTGGACCCCACCTCAAAGCGTAATACGCTTTGTGGGCCATGCTGGGGGACACCACCCGACGGATGTTTTGGCCGCCGCGGGTTCACCATCCGCCCCCCTCTAACCAGCCCAACCACCCTGCCTGGGCCCGGACCACCCCATTCCCGACGCCAGCAACCCATTGGCCTCCTGGAGCCCGCGACAACACCTCAAGCCAATCCCGGCATCCGTCATGCGGTCCGAGGTGCTGGTGGGTGGAACCACCGTGGCTGCGAGATGGGTCTGCACCCAGCGCTGTGCTCCACATCCCGCGCGATCTCCGGCCCACCGTTGGCAACGCCAGCTCCTTGAACGCCTGTCCGTTCCTTGCCGCGCGGGTGGGCTCGGGATGCCCAGGAGGTTGTTGGAACGGACGCGCATCCCCGGGTTGGAACAGGCCAGCATTGGTGGGCATGGGCTGGTTAGGGGGAGGGGGCATTGAAATCGCGGGTGGCGGCTTGCCGGGTGCCCCCCTCAAACAAAGCGTAATACGCTTTGACAATTTTCAGCGTAACCCGTTGATTTTATTGGACCCCACTTCAAAGCGTAATACGCTTTGTGGGCCATGCAGGGGGCCACCACCCGACGGGTGTTTTTGGCCGCCGCGGGTTCACCATCCGCCCCCCCTCTAACCAGCCCAACCACCCTGCCTGGACCCGGACCACCCCATTCCCGACGCCAGCAACCCATTGGCCTCCTGGAGCCCGCGACAACACCTCAAGCCAATCCCGGTATCCGTCCCTCAACCCCGGCTGATGCGTTCCAGCGCGTCATCCGGAAACAACACGTCATCCACTGCGGTGCGGTCCGCCGGGCGGGTGTGCGGGACCCGCCCGAAGGGCAACTCGGCTTCCCCCAACGGCGGGGCGCCGGGCGGCACATCCCGCGCAAACTCCGGCTCACGGTTGACCGGCATTGCCGTTGTGGGTGCGTAGGTGGAGTTGGACGTATACCGGTAGCTGGAGCCTTCATCCGTGGGACGGCTGCGCGCGCGTCCCGTTTCATCCGGCCACGAGTCATACACAATCTCATTGGTACCGGAGTGGGCCAGACCCGCGTGCCCCATGGGTTCTCCGGGCATGGCCACCACATCCAGGCCGTGACCGCCGAGACTGGGCCGGTATCCATCTCCCCAAAGCATGTCCCGGTAACGCCCCACGGTGTCCGTGGCCAGGCCGTCTCCCGCCGTCGCCAGCCGGGAGGTCCGGCTGGCCAGCAGTGCATCTTCGGCGTGGGCGGAACTGTAGATGGCCTGCTGGAAGTGCTCCAGTTGGCTGTAGGTCCAGGTGCGCGGATCCTCCGGCAGCCCGTCCAACAACCGTTGGGCGGTGGCCAGGTCACGGCGGGCATCTGTGAGGCCAGGCGCACTCCACATCCCGCTGGGCGTGTGGTCTGAAAGGCGGCCCACGCGTTCCTCCAGCGTGGCGCGCGCCGCGGCCAGGCGTTCTGGCCCCGCCACCACCAGGCCACCGGTGATGGCTGCGGCACCGCACCGGGTGACGTCGTCACCGCCGCGTGCGGCACCGCGGTCACTGTCAATCTGGGTGACGTGTTCCAGGATGGCTGCGCGGTCGGCCTCGGTGCGGCCCCATGGCAGCGTGGTGTCCTGCAGCTCCGCGGCGTGGCTGCGCGCCGCGTCCACCTCCGGCGAAGAGAAGTGGGTATGGCTGGCGTCACCCACGCGCGTGGACGGCGCACTCAGCCGCGCCTCGGTGGTGCGGGCCCGCACGTCATGGGCCGCGGTGGTGCGCGCATCCCGGGCGGATTCGGCGGTGCGCGGTGGCGCCGACGGTGCTCTGGATTCTGCGGATTCTGCGACGACGGGTGCTGCGTCAGGGGGCGCTGCGGAAGGCGCCGTGCCGGCAGCGGTGCCCGTTGCGTGGGTCACCGTGGTGGACGGTGGGTGGGCGCTGGTGGGAGCCGGGCCGCGGGGTGTTCTATGCACTGACATGGCGGTGTCCTCATTGAAAACTCACAAGGTCCGCTTGTATCGGCCGGGGCACCTGCTTGTTTCCTTGGAACGCCGCGCGCGCCTGCCCTGCACGTTGCGGGCGGGTTTCCTTTGGCTCCATCCAGCTTGCTCTGCGCCACGTGACGGCATGCTCCCGCGAGGAGCACACCGGGTCCCGGACGCCGTCACACCAACAACGCCAACGGGTTCCACTCAAACGTCTCATCAACCACATGGTAGATGTCCACGCCGTGGAGCCGCCCGGGCTCCAGCGTATCCAAACGTCCCTCCACGCGGTGTTTGCGCCGGACCGCCTGCACGGTGGGCTGCACCCATTGCCCCTGCACCAACGTGTGGAGGTCACTGGCCAGGTACCGCCACGTGTAATCCGGCTCAGGGTGTTCTCCGGCCACCACCGTGGGCTTTGGGCTCCAGGCCGGGATGTGCCAGGCCTTCTTCCCGGACGGGAAGAACACTTCCATTTGCAGGATGGCGCGCCGGTTCCACAACGTGCGAAGCGGTCCGGTGAGCCCCGGCACCAACGCACCCCCAAGCACCGTGTTGAGCGTCTTTTCCAGCAGCGGCGTGATGACGGCGCGCATGGTGTCCTCGGAAAAGCCGCGCGGGTTGTGGTCCACCATGGACGGCGCCGGATGGCTGTGCGGAGCAAACGCCACCCGGTCTTCATCCCGCGCCAACGTGTGGGCATAACCGGACGGGCGCACCGCCGGCGGGTTGCGGCCCTCCAGCACCAGCTGGTCCCCGGGATCCATCATCAGCGTCTGTTGCTCGGGGGCCAGGCGCCCAAGGTCCTGCACAAATCCCTGACGCGTTCCCGGGAACAGCCGGTGGTTCACCCAGTCCAGTGCATCCACCGCCCGCAAGCCGGAGCTCCCCGGAACCAGAACCCGCGCTCCAGTGCACAGCGCCATCTCCAACATGCGGTGGTAACGCCCATGCGGGAATGTGTCTTCCTCCACCCACATTCCGGCGTATTCCAACAATGGCCTGAAGCCGCAGAACGCCAGATCCAACGCGTTCCCCGTGAGCTGTGCCACCCGGGCGCAGGCCTGTTGCGTGATGACGGTGTCCACCTGGTTCCATACGCTGGTGCCGTTGTGCTGCCACAACACGCCCATCTCCACCGCCGGGCCGGCGCTGGGGGTGAACGTGCACTGGATGCCACCCACGTTCACCGTGTCCCAGGGCGCCTGCGGCTGCAGGTTGCGGAATCCCAGGCCCAGCAGTGTGGTGTAGAGCGCCGCGTCCCTGGGGAGGTAGACGGGAATTGTCTTGGGCAACCGTGTGAGGGACGGGTGATGCACATGGTCCAGGTGCCCATGGGACAACACCAGCACATCCGGCCTGGGCAACGCAGGGAAGTCCACCATGCGTTGCGGGCAGCTCACCACCAGCCCGCCCTGGAACGGGTCCCCAAACACCGGGTCCATGAAGAGGGTGGTCCCGGCCGCTTCCACCACCAGGCTGGCATGCCCAAGCAGGCTGATGTGCATGGTCAACTGTCAAACACCGAGGTCACGGGCTCCACTGCGCGGCGTGTTCAAAATCCGCCGTGTTGAGGTCCTGGATGTTCTGGGCGGCACCGTCTGCCCCGGTGATGGGATTCACCGGCGCCACGTAGATGTCCCAGTCCCCTGCCCCGCCGCTGCGGTTGCTGGAGAAGCTCAGGAACGTGCCGTCCACCGCCCACGTGGGATAGCTGTTGGCGCCGTCGGTGTTGGAATTGATGTTGGTCAACGGCAACACGGTGGCGCTGTTGTCCATCTTCACCAGCCGCAACTTGGCATCAGACGCCGCAATGGTGGTCTGCGCCGAATCCGACTGCGTGAACGCAATCCACTGCGCGTTGGGCGAGAACTGCGGATAATAGTTGGCCTTGTTGTTGTTGCTGGCACCTGGCACCGGCGTGGCCACGCCTCCGTTCTCATCCACCACCATGATGTCCGTGGGGCCCTGGAAGCCGGTGGCACCCTGTTGCCCGGTGTCCGGGGCCTGGATGCCCTTCACAAAGGCAATCTTCCCGTTGGTGCCCCAGGTGGGCATGGTCTGCAAAAAGCCGGATTCATTGGCGCCCTGCAAGTCCCGGATGAACCCGTCAAACAACGCGGCAATCTTCACCACCCCGCCGGTGCCATAGGCAAACTGGTAGGGCGGCATGGTGTTCACGTTGGGACGCCACGAGAAATATTGCGGGTCCAAAAAGCTGTTCCCCAGGATGAGCTCCAGCCCGGTGGCCGCTTCCACAAAACGCATGGTGCCCACTTCCAGCACCGCCACGTATTTCCCGTCCGGGGACACGCTGTGGCAGCCAGCGCACTGTTTGCCCGTGCGCGGTCCCCAGAACGGCGTGGGGGTGGTGTTGCCCTGCAGCGGGAACTTCATGACGTCACCGCCCTGGATGCCGGGGATCTGCCAGTAATACAGGTAGCGTCCCGCCGAGGGAGGAACCACTTCCGGACCGCCGGTCATGTCCACCGGGATGGCCGGATTGACGCCGTCATCACTGCGCACGGTGATGACCGCGGTGTCGCCGTCGGCGTCGGTGGGCGTGTAGCGCACGGTGACCGCCTGCGCCTGGCCGGGGCTGAGCGTGAACGGCGTGGTGGGCATGTTCACCATGGCAAATTCGGGGTCTGGCGTGGTCCAGTCCAGGGCGTCCACGCGCACCGTGGTGGAGCCACACGCGCTGATGGTGAAGTCCCGCGTGGTGGGCATGTTCACCACGCCAAAGTCCAGGTGCCGCGGTTCCACACAGATGCCGGTGGTCCCGGTGCGGGCGGACAATTGGACAAAATAGTCCACGCCATTGCCGCCAAACGGCGCGTCTGAGCCCTTGAACTTCAAACGCCCGGTGGCCTGGGACACCGCCATCGTCGGGCGGAAGCCCACCGTGAGCGTGCGGGTGGCGCCGGCGGCCAGCAGGTTGAAGTTGCTGGAGGTGTCCACAAAGTACGGGTGGGTGCCCGGCTCAAAACCAATGCTGGAGATGAAACAGATGTCACTGCCCGCGTTGCGCACGTTGATGCCCATGGCGCGGAACGTCCCCACCGGCACCAGACCAAAGTTCACCGTGGCCGGTTGCACGTCCAACAGGCAGGGCTGTTCGCCGGGGTAGTTGACCTCCAGCGGAATATCGATGGTGGCCCGCACCGGGTCATCCGACGCCACGCGCAGGATTGCGTTGAACACCCCGGTGGCCGCCGGCGTCATGGACACCCGCACGGTGGCCGTGGCCTGCGGCATCAACGTCCCGCCTGCCGCAAACCCGCCCACAAACGCCGCAGAAAATGGCCCGGCCGGCGCCACCACGTCCGCGCTGGTGACGGTGCAGACACGTTCGCCACGGTTGGTGAGCACAATGTCCTGCGTGCGTGTGGTGGTGTCCGGCACCAGCCCAAAGTTCACCGCCACCGGGTTGGCGTCCAACACGCAAGACGGCGGCGTACGCGCAATGCCCACCAGCGTGATGGTGTAGAGCTCCCCCGCGCTGGAGGTCACGTTGATTTGGCCACCGCGGCCGGCGGCTTCAGTCCAGGTGCCCGCATCCGTGGGACGGAAGTGCACGGGAATCACCAGCGACGCACCAGGCGCCAACGTGCCCAGGGCGGGGGCGTCATGCGCAAACGGCGGGAAGTACATGTTGGTGGTCAACCCGGCCAAGGTGATGGCGGTGGTCCCGCACGCCGTCAACGTGACGGCGTCACTGCGGGTCATGCCCGCTTCAATGGTCCCAAAGTCCACCAGCACCTTGTCCGCGCACAGCCGCGGCGCATCCCCGCGGCCGGTGAAGACCGCCTTGAGGCTGGCGTTGGCGCCGTCATTGGAGAGCACCTCCAGGACCACACAATCCGTGGCGCCGGAAGACGGCACATAACGCACCGTGATGTCCCGCGTGGCGCCGGCCGCCAGTTCCAGGGCGCGCACGCCCCCGGCGGAGACGGGCTCGCGGATGACGTAGTTCCCGCTGGCCTGGGGACACAGCTGCGGGTCCGAGCGCAGCACCACGTTGGACACCACCAGCGGCGCATTGCCCTGGTTCTTGAGCGTCACAATGGTGTCCACGGGGCTGCCCAACAGCCGCGGGGCAATGGCCACCGTCAGGTTGGGCAACGGCGGCGTGGCGTCCGCCATGTACGTCAGGACCGCCTTGGGCTTGGGTTCATCCTGCAGCACCGCATCACAGCCGTTGCATCCGGAAAAGACGAAGACCGGCAACAACGCCGCAAAACCAAGACGGGTGCGCATGGGGTTACCCTCCGCTCTGTTGTCCCAGGTCGTCTGCCGGATCCAGAGCGGGGTTGGGTCTATGCTGCGCTGCAATATGGTGCATCCTCCACTTGGCGGATGCCCCCGTGGCCATTGCGCCGCGTCATGACTCCGGTGTCAAACGGAAATTGCTGCGTTTGCAGCAATTCAATGGAGGCCGGGACACCTCGGGTTACGCAAGACGCCACCTGCCACATGCCCGGTAGTGCTGGCCTCAGGCCGGCCCCTCCACCACCCATGCTGGCGCAATCCCGAAACTCCCGAACATCCTGGGCTCGACGCGTTTGCGTTTGGAATGGTGCCCTAAAATGGAAAGACGCCTTGTGCAGTTCCACACGGCCACCAGGCCTCCTGCTCGGGAAGTTCGGAATGGAGGCGGTATGGGTGGCGCAGGGCCGGCCAGAGGCCAGCACTACCAGGCTTTGTGTGTGGTCATTGATGCGCCCGTTTGCGGGTCTACCGGCGGGTGCGCGCTTCCAGCTCCGCCAGGCGGCGCCGAAGGTCCGCCACTTCATCTGCCACCGTCTCTCCCGGCCCCGCGGGGGGTGCAGGAGGAGGAGGAGGCTGCACCGCCACGGCCTGCGGCGCCGGTGGCTGCGGCATCCCAGGCACCTGGAAAAACGGCGGCATCTGGAAAAACGGCATCAACGGGTTTTGCACCGGAGGTTGCCCCGGCCCGCCCTTGGAAGGATCCCAGCCCAGCCGCTGCTCCATGGTGCGCTGCGCGTTGGTGTACGCATCCATGGAGAACTGCAGGTATTTCTGGAAATAGTCCTTGATGGATTCATCCCGGTACTGGATGAGGCGCTTGAGGAAATTGAGCGGCAGCAGGTTGAGGTGTTTGCTCTCCTCCTCCTGCAGGATGATTTGTGTCATGACCCGCTTGGTCACGTCCTCACCCGTGGTCTCCTCCACCACCTGGATTTCTTCGCCCTTGGAGATGACCTCCTTGAGCTCCTCCAGCGTCACATACCGGCTGCGTTTGGTGTCATACAGCCGCCGGTTCCCGTACTTCTTGATGCGCGTGACGTTGGGCAGCTCCGGCAATGGATCCACCGCGCGGGCCGTGGCCGGGCGCGCCTTGGGTGGCCGTCCCCGCTTCTTCTTGGGCGTGTCCGTCATGGCGCCTCCGCGTTTTGCTGCACTGCAGCATCTTCCTGGTTGACCATTGTGCAAGCGCACATTAGCCCGCGCACGGTGTCACGCGGTGGGGTTGGTTTCAAGCAGCTTGCCGCGCGGGGAATGGAGCAACGCATCATGCTGCACTACGGGGATTGGCTTTCACAGTGGAACGCACGCACGCCGTTGGCCGAGGCCATCTATGAGCCGGAGACCGGCCGCCGCTTCACCTATGCGCATTTGTACGCGCGGGTGAACCGCCTGGTGCACGCGCTGCAAGCCGCCGGGGTGAAACGTGGTGACCGCGTGGCGGTGCTGGCGCAAAACTGCGCCGAACAGTTTGAGTGCCTGTTTGCCTGCCTCAAGCTGGGCGCCATCCACGTCCCGTACAACTGGCGGCTGTCCAGCTTTGAGCTGCAGGACGTCAACCGTGACGCCGCACCCGCGGTGTTGTTGTGTGACGCCGAGTTTGCCGAGACCGCCCACGCGCTGACCGCCGGGCGCACCGTGCAGTTTGGTGGCGCGTATGAATCCTGGCTGGAGACCCAGCCCGCCGGTGAACCCACGGTGACGCCGTCCTCCATGGAGGACATTGCCATCATCCTCTACACGTCCGGGACCACCGGCCGCCCCAAGGGCGCCATGCTCCCGGTGCGGCAGCTCATCTTCAACAGCATCCAGACCGATCTTGCAGTGGGCCTGGGCGCCGAAGATTCCACGCTGGTCTTCCTTCCGTTGTTCCACACCGGTGGCCTCAACTGCCTGGCCACGCCGCTGTTCCACCGCGGCGGGCGCGTCATGCTGCTCAAGAAGTTTGACCCGGACCGCGTTTGCCAGCTCACCCAGGACGAACACATCACCGCGCACATGGGCGTGCCCACCACGTTTGAAAGCGTGGCTGCCTCACCGCTGTTCCACAAGACGGATTTCTCGTCGGTGCGGTTCATGCTGGTGGGTGGGGCACCCTGCCCGCTGCAGCTGTTGGAGACGTACAAGGCGCGTGGCCTTTCGTTCCGCCAGGGCTTTGGCATGACCGAGGTGGGGCCCAATGATTTTTCCCTCCCGCCCGACCGCGTGTTTGAAAAGATGGGCAGCATTGGCCTGACCAACGCGTACCTGAGCGCGCGGCTGGTGGATGACCAGGGCCATGACGTGCCCGTGGGTGACGTGGGTGAGCTGGTGTTGTCCGGGCCGGTGGTGTGTGCGGGGTATTTTCGCAATGACGCCGCCACCGCGTCTGCGCTGCGGGATGGCTGGTTCTACACCGGGGACCTGGCGCGCCGTGACGCTGAAGGTTTTTACTTCATTGTCGACCGCAAGAAGGACATGTTCATCAGCGGGGGGGAAAACGTCTACCCCGCAGAAGTTGAAGCGGTGTTGTTGTTGCGTCCGGAAATTGCCGAGTGTGCCGTGCTGGGCATCCCGGACCAGAAGTGGGGCGAGGTGGGCCGCGCGGTGGTGGTGGTCAAACCCGGACACACGCTGTCCGAGGAGACACTGCTTGGCCACTGCAAACAACGCCTGGCCCGCTACAAGGTCCCCAAGGATGTGGTCTTCACCGCTGCGTTGCCCCGCAATCCCACCGGGAAGATTGTGAAGCCAAAACTCAAGGAGCTGTTTGGGAAATGACCATCCCGCAGCAGGCACTGGTGGAGTTGTGTGGCGCCCCACCTGGGGCGTTTGTGGCCGCGCGGGACGCCTGGGTCAAAACGCTCAAGGCGCAAAAGCAGCCGGATGCCGCTGCCGCGGTCAAGGCCCTCAAAAAGCCCAGCGTGCCGTTGTGGGCGCTCAACGCGCTGGCGCGCGAACATCCAACGCAGGCCAACGCGTGGCTGGCGGTGGGCAACCGTTTGATGGCCGCGCAGGCAGACGCGTTGCGGCCTGACGGCGCGGCGGCGTTGCGTGACGCCATGCGCGCGCAGAAGGAGCTGCTGGTCACGTTGCTGGACCTGGTGGCCGCCATGCTCAAGGCCGCACAGCAGACCGAGGGATACGTGGACCGGGTGCGTCCGCTGTTGCTGGCGTTGCACGGCGCACCAGCGGCGGTGGGGCAGGCGTTCAGCGGCGGGACGCTGTTGGAGGAGCCTCAAGCAGCGGATGTGGGAGACATGTTGTCGCTCATGGTAGGTTCCGCTGCACCTGCGTTGGCGGTGTCCGCCGCACAGCCCGGCGTCACCAACCTGGCCGCACACCGCGTGGCCACGCGTGACAAAGCCGAACAGGAGGCAAAGGAGCGTGAAGCGCAAGCGGCCCGCCGTGCGGCGCTTCGGGCGGCGCTGGATGAACGCATCAAGGCGGCCATTGTGTCACGGCAGCAGGTGCAGCAACGCGTTGTTGCGCTGCAGCAGGAGTGGACGGTGCAAGAACAGGCCGCGGTGGCGGCGGAACAGGCGGCCCGCGTGGCCCGTACGCAGGCCGGTGCCACCCAGGAGCAGCTGCTGGCGCAACAAAAGCTGCTCTCCACCGCAGACCAGGCGCTCAAGGTCCTCACCGAGGAGCTGGGCCGCCTTTGATGCGTCACCGCCATGGAAATGCCCAAGGCCCACGGTGTGGACCACGTTGATCCGTGTTGGATCCCTGGGTAGGCCACCGTGCCCCGTAGGCACACAATGGCGGAGAACTTGAGCCCCCGCGTGGCACAACGCAGTATCCCAAGGTTGGCCAAGGGAGTGGACATGCAAACATGGGCGTGGCGTGGCGTATGGGCAACCGGCGTGATGGTGGCGTTGGCCAACTGCACCGGCGGCTTGCTGGGCGTGGACGTGTGCAACAAGCTGTGTGACACCGCGCAGGACTGCGGGGACGGGTTTGAATGTATTTCCGGCCAATGCAGCGCCTCCCAATGTGACCCCGTTCCCGGCGCTGCTGACGGTGGCGCGTCCAGCGGCAACATTGGACTGTCCTCTTCCTCGGCTGCGGCCAGCTCCAACGGCGGTGGGTCATCCGGGGTGTCCAACCCGGCTTCTTCCGCGGGTGCATCCTCTTCCGGGGTGGTCGGTTCTTCCAGCCGAGTGTCCTCGGGGGGCTCTTCATCCGGGGTGGTGGTGAGCTCTTCCCGTCCGTTGGGATCCTCGTCGGGCGCGTCCTCATCCTCAGGCGTGGTGGTGAATTCCTCGTCGGCGGTGGTGTCTTCTTCGTCGTTGGTCCAGTCCAGCAGCCAGGCGCCACCGTGTCAGGGACGTTCTCTGGGAGACTCCTGCGGCGCGGGATTGGTGTGTGAGACCGCCGGTGGTGCCTGCATTTCGGCGTGTTTTATTGGCGGTGCCATCATCCAACCGGACACCGCCGAGCCCGGCAACGCCTGCAGGGCCTGCCGCCCCCTGGTGGCCACCAACGGCTACCGTGACGTCACCAACGGCAGCGCCTGCACGGACAATGATGCGTGCACCACCGAAAGCTGCCAGTCCGGCACCTGTGAGGCCGACCCGGTGTGCACCGGCAGCACGCCCGCGTGCACCGCGGGGGTGTGCAGCTGCAGCACCAACCCGGCGGACAGTTGCCTCCTCCAGAACTCCAACCGGGCGTGCCTGGGGACGGGACAATGTGGCTGCAACAATGACAACGACTGCGCAGCCCTGGGCGAGGTGTGCGGGCCCTCCAACACCTGCATCCCCTGCAACACCGCAGACGCGTGCGGCATCGAATGTTCGTCCTGCCGGGATGCGGTGGGCATGTCCCTCTCCCGTGGCAGCTACTACACCTGCGGCAACGCCACCCAGCCGGCCAACTTTGCCTGTGACATTGCGGCGTGTCCTACCGCGCGCGGCAACTGCGACGACAACGACCTCAACCAGTGCGAGGTTGACCTGGCGGACGACGCCAACAACTGCGGCGTTTGCGGCATCACCTGCGCGTCCGGCAACTGCAACAGCCGGCAATGCACCTGCCCCAGCGGCGGTGCGCAGTGCCCCAGCTTTGCGGACACGCAGGGATGCACCAGCGGTGAGTGCCGTTGCCAGAACGACGGTGAATGCCCCAACGGGTCCACGTGCAACACTGCCGCCAAATATTGCCGTTATTGACCGTCACCCCTGACCGACCGCACCAAGGATGGGTCCAACCATGATGCAACTGTTTGCGGTGTCCCTGCTGCTGGCCGCGGCACCTCCCCCGCCCGCAGAAATCCGCCCGGAAATCTCCGACGTCATCACCCAGGCGCAAAAACTGGTGGATGACCTGGATGAACAAAAGGCGCTGGACAGCCTGGATGCCACCGCCACCCGCAAGGACCTCACCAGCGCCGAGTTTGCCGCGCTTCAGTTGTGGCGCGGTGTGGCGTTGATGAGCCTCAACAAGGCGGTTGAAGGCCAGATGGCGTTCTCCCTGGCGCGGGGGTGCAATGGGCTGTTGGAGGTTCCTTCGGCGGTGAGCCCAAAAATCCGGCAGTCCTTTGGGAAGGCCGCCCCGGCGGATTGTCCCATTGGTGCCCCGCCTCCGCCGGAAGAGCCGGTTGCTGAAAAGCCCACGGAGAACGTGGCGGCGAAGCCCGCGGAGAAAACGCCTGCGGCAACGGAGAACAACGGTGGTTCCAACAGCAGCCCACCGTCACAGGGTGGGATTCCCATGCTGGCCATGGTGGGTGGCGGCGTAGCGGTGGCTGGTGGGGTGGTTTTGTTGTTGGCGGTGGTGGCGGCAGTGGCCGCGGTGGGCCTGCTGGTGGGCAGTTTCCCGGTGCTGGCCAACGCGCAGGCCGCCGAACGCGCCAAGGACGCCCGTCAAGGCGCCATGGTGGCGTTGGGGTTCCGCGTGGGCGCGGGGCTGGTGGGCACGGTGGCCGCGCTGGGGTTGTTGGCGGCGCTGGGTGCGGTGGGCGCGGGCGTGGCTACGGCGGTGGCCGGCTTTGTGATGTGAAGGCCCTGCGCGCGTGTTGCGCAATCAGCGCTCGCAACCACCGTCCGTCATGGCGTCAAAGACCACATTGTCAAAATGTGCTTCCATCAGGCCCGCGCCCGTTGGACTGAAAATCCCAGCGGTGATCCCCGCATGGATTCCTGCCCCGGTGAGGATGTTGTTGGTGTAGGGACCTTGGCAGTGCCAGGTCGCGTTGTCCGTATTGAAGCAACCTCTGACAGTGTTTCCCACCCTGCACATTTCAATGGTTATGGTTGGACTGTTGTTTGCCGTGAACGCCGTGGTCGTTTCAAAAGTGCCAACGTCCCCCTGGGGTACGAATACATTCTGCTTCCACAGGACACCCTGCTGCGGCCCACCGCTGGAACTGCCGGCCAGGTCCTGGAATCCGTGGTCCAACAGAAACCACACCCGGTCGTGTTCCGGCGGCACACAGTCACGAACTGCCCGAAACAGGATGCCACCATTGGAGAACTCCGTGACGCCAGCATCATTGAGCACACGCATTTGTGCACGCATCCGGAAATCACCGTGGACCACTTTGTAGAGGTGGAATCCCGTTGCCGTCGTGCCGTACCAGCCGGAGTTCACGTTGGGACGTATGAAGTAGACGCCGCCGTCCACAGGGTCGTTGATGTACCCCGCTGACCCTCCCTGTTCATTGTCGGTCAGCCAGTTCCCGGCCATTGTTTCAAAGTCATCTGACAGCGCGCTCAACTCAGGCGGCGTCATTTGCGACGCGGCGCACAGAGGCACCAAGGAGGAGCTCCCGCCCGCGCTGCTGCTGCTCAAACCTGACGAACTGGAGGGCGCGCTGGACAACGAGGAACCACCACCACCGCTGGCGGCGAGTGACGATGAAATGCCCACCGCTGAACTTGACGTTTGCGCCAGTGAAGACGAGCGCGCGCCAACGCTGGACGAGGACCCGCCCGGGCTTGAACTGCTCACCCTGTTGGAACTTGACCCTCCGGCCGAAGAAGACAGCCGGCTGGTTGCCGAACTGCTGGACACTGTGGCGCCGCCGCTGGAGCTGCTGCCGCTGGTCACCACAACGCAATAGCCTTCACTGTCGCACTGTTTTGAAGGGCACGCCTCCAGGTTGTCCTGGTTGCATTCTTTCACCCTGCACGCGCTGGTGATACCCCAGGCAACCAATCCCACCGTCATCACCAACCGCAGTTTCATGGTCTGCTCCCTCACAACACCGCCGGCACCACCAGACCCACCACCCCGCCAGCCACCACCACCACCGCCAGCAGCAACACCGCCCCACCCAACAACGCAGCCCCCGTCACGCCGCCCAGCCACACCGCCGCGCGCGTGCCCGGTTCTTCCATCCCCGGCAACCTATGGATGGGCACGTACGTCACGTTGACCAGGATGGTCGCCGCGGCCGCCGCACCAAGCGCACCCAGACCCAACAAACCAAACGCTCCACCCAACGCCGCACCCATGGCCCCCACCAGACGCACCGGGAGACGCCACGCACCCGCCGGGGATGTTCCAGCGTCATCCGGACGCAGCCGGCCCTCCTTCACCAGGGCCTCCACCAGTGGAACAATCAACGGCAACACCACCTGCTCATTCTCCCCCGTCACCTGCCGGGTGGCCGTGGCCCTGACATTCACGTTGCGCGCTTCCATCAACCGCGTGGCCAGCACGTACGCTGTCCCAAGCTTCCCCAGCGACGTCACCATGATGAAGTCCACACCCAGCGCGCCGGCCAGCTCAGCCGCGCAACTGTCGGTGGCGCAGTCCAACAGCTGCCGCTTCTGTTCCACCTGCAGCGCCGCCTCAATGTCCCCCATGCCCACCACACGGGAGAACGCGTTGGACCGGCGCACCGCGTCCAGGAGTTGTTCGGTGAGAATCTTGGCGCTCACCTCCGGCACACCATCCGCGCGGATGGGCATCACCGCCACGCTGGGTGCCGGTGACGCCGTCAAGACCATTCCCAACACCAGCGCTGCATACATTTGGATTCACAAGCCCCGTATCAGCATGGAACCCAACAGGCTCACGCCGCAAGCCAGCGCCACAAACAATGCGGTCACCTTCAACATGGCCGCGTCAATCCCCGCCACAATCTTGTTGTCCACCAGGTCACCCAGCTTGTGGTGCGTGACCGCCAGGTCCACCCCACCCTCCCCTGCCCCGCTCTCACGGAACTCCGCCAGCGTCACCGCCTCCACCCGACGGACCAACGCCTCCTGCACGCTGCGTTTGATCCAACCGCGGAACCCACCACCCGCTTCCGGCGCATCCACCAGGCTGTCCACAACGCTCTTCAAGCGCGCTTCGGCCTGCGCCAACGGCAACCGCTCCACCGTCTTGGCCACCGACCCTCCGCGCTCCATGAAGTTGTCCTTGGCGTTCACCGCCAACATGCGCTCAAACACCAGCGCCAACATCTTCTTCCCCAGCCTGGCCTTCTGGATGGCCGCCTTCACCGCGGACAACGCCACACGTTTTGCCGTCAACAGGCCACCACAAATCCCGCACGTCACCAGGCCCAGCGCCATTCCGGCCAGTCCGTGTTTCCAGTTGCCGTCGGCCGCAACCTGGTAGCTCACCCCCGCCACCAGCAGCGTCAGGAAGATCATCCCGGCGGCTGTTTTCAGCAGCACCTTGAGGATGGGACCCACAATTTCTGACACCACTGGCGCAAGCGCTTCGGCAACGGGTCCAAGGTCCGGCATGGCGTTTCTCCCCCTGTGACAACGTGGTTCCTAGATTCCAATCTTCTTCTTCAACAGCTCCCCCACCGCCTTGGGGTCCGCTTTCCCTCCCATGGCTTTCATCACCTGCCCGGTCAAGAAGCCCAGAATCTGCCCCTTGCCCGCTTTCAGCTTCTCCACCTGGGACACCTGCGCGGCCAGCACCCCATCCACCGCCTTTTCCAGCGCTCCCTCGTCACGAACGACTTCCCAGCCCTGCTCCTTGACCACCGTCTCGGCGTCACTGCGGCGCTCCTTCACCAGCAGCGCAAACAGGTCCTTGCCCATCTTGCCGGTGATGCGTCCCTCATCAATGAGCCGCACCACAGACGCAATGCCCTCCGGGCTCACCGGGAAGACACCAATGCCGTCCTCCTTCACCTCCCGGAGCACCTCATTGATGACCCAGTTGGCCACGCTCTTGGGGTTGTTTCCATACGCCGCCAGCGCGCGCTCAAACCAGTTGGCCACGTCCTGGTCGTCGTTAAGAACCCTCGCGTCATACGGCGTCAGACCCAGTGTGCTCACAAAACGTTCGGCGCGTGCGCGTGGCAGCTCTGGCACCCGCGCCCGAACCTCCTCCAGCCACGCCTCCTCAATCACCAGCGGCAACAGGTCCGGGTCCGGGAAGTACCGGTAGTCATGCGCCTCTTCCTTGCCGCGCATGGATTTTGAGGTGTTGGTGTCGGCGTCAAAACTCCGCGTCTCCTGGACCACGGTGCCGCCGCCTTCCAGAAGCTCAATCTGCCGGTGGATTTCATGTTCCACGCCCTGCTGCACAAATTTGAAGCTGTTGATGTTCTTCAGCTCCACGCGCGTGCCCAGCTTTGTCTCACCGCGCCGCCTCACACTCACGTTGGCGTCGCACCGCATGCTGCCTTCCTGCATGTTCCCGTCACAAATACCCAGCGCCATCACCACGCTGCGCAGCGTCTTGAAGTAGCTGAACGCTTCACCCGGCGTGCGCAGGTCCGGGTTGGTCACCACCTCCAGCAACGGAACACCAGCGCGGTTGAAGTCCACCAGGCTGTACGGCTGCCCGGGCGCGTGGATGTTCTTCCCGGCATCCTCCTCCATGTGGATGCGGTGGATGCCTACGGTCTTGTCGTAACGCTCCGCTTCACCGCCCTTGGTGCGGCGTGTCTCATCCTCCACGCCGAAGGTGAGCGTGCCGTTCTCACAAATGGGCGTGTCATACTGGGAAATCTGGTAGCCCTTGGGCAGGTCCGGGTAGAAATATTGTTTGCGCGCAAAGATGCTGTCACGTCGGATGGAACAACCCATGGCCAGGCCAAGCCGCATGGCAAATTCCACCACCTGGCGGTTGAGCACCGGCAGCACACCGGGATGGCCCTGACATACGGGACACGTGTTGGCGTTGGGCGGCGCACCAAACTGGGTGGTGCACCCGCAGAATATCTTTGTCCTGGTCAACAGCTGGACGTGGACCTCCAGGCCAATGACCGGCTCCCAGGTGTCATAGAGGTTGGCCATGATGGGTTCTCCTCGTCAGAGCGCCGGGTGGAGGGTGTGCCAGGACGTGGACTGTTCATACGCATGACCCACGCGGAACAACGTGGATTCATCCAGCGCCTTGCCCAGCAGCTGCAGGCCCACCGGAAGGTTCTGGACCATTCCGCACGGAACACTCATCCCCGGCAGCCCCGCCAGGTTGCATGAAAGGGTGAACACGTCAGACAGGTACATGGAGACGGGGTCGTTCACTTTTTCCCCGAGCTTGAAGGCGGTGGTTGGCGTGGTGGGACCGGCAATGACGTCCACCTGCGTGAACGCCTGGTCAAAGTCACGCTTGATGAGTGCACGCACCTTCTGGGCGCGGCCGTAGTAGGCGTCATAATAGCCGGCGGACAACACGTAGGTGCCCAACAGGATGCGGCGTTTCACCTCGGGGCCGAAAAGCTCACCGCGGGTCTGTTCGTAAAGGTCCTTGAGTGTTCCGCCGTCACCCTTGCGCGGGCCAAAACGGATGCCGTCATAACGCGCCAGGTTGGAGGACGCTTCGGCGGGGGCCAGCACGTAGTAGCAGGGCAGGGCGTGCGCAGTATGCGGAAGCGAGACGTCCACGAGAATGGCGCCCAGCTTTTCCAATTGGTGCAGGGCGACGTCCACCGCGGCACGTACGGCGGGGTCCATTCCGGGAAGGGACATGAACTCCTTGGGGATGCCAATGCGCAGGCCGCTCACATTCCCCGTGAGTGACGACGTAAAATCAGGCAGAGGAACATTGAGGCTCGTGGAATCCCGCGGGTCATGCCCAGCGAGCGCACCCAACAGCAGCGCTGTATCCTCGACGGTGCGTCCAAAGACGCCCACCTGGTCCAGAGAGCTGGCGTACGCCACACAGCCGTAACGGGAGACACGGCCATACGTCGGCTTGATTCCGACGACACCGCACAATGCAGCGGGCTGGCGGATGGACCCGCCGGTGTCCGTTCCAGTGGCGCCAAAACACAATCCCGCGGCTACCGCCGCAGAGGACCCACCCGAAGACCCACCCGGCGTACGCGCCTGGTCCCAGGGATTGCGGCACGGTCCATACGCGCTGTTTTCCGTCGAGGAGCCCATGGCAAACTCGTCCATGTTGAGCTTCCCCAGCGTGACCACGCCCGCGGCGGCCCAGCGGTCCACCACGGTGGCGCTGTACGGCGGAACGTACGTCTCCAGGATTTTGCTGGCCGCGGTGGTGCGCAGGCCCTTGGTGCACAAGATGTCCTTGTGGGCCAGGACCATCCCGTCCAGCAGGCCCAGGGATTGTCCGTTCTTCCGCCGGACATCGGATGCGTCCGCTGCTGCAAGCGCGCCCGCGGCATCCACGGTGAGAAACGCGCCCAAGGAGCGCTGCTGCTCCACGCGGTCCAGCGCGGATTGGGTCAACGCCCGGCTGGTGGTCTTGCCCGAGGAAAGCAGACCCGCCGCTTCACGCAGGGAGAGGAACGAAGAATCCATGGCGCTGGGTCACTCCATGATGCGGGGCACTTTGATGAAGCGGCCTTCAACGCCTGCACTGCCTTCCAAGCCGGTCACACCAAGCGAAGGCTGCACCTCATCCGGGCGCATGGGCTGTTGGACAGGCACCGCGTGTGTGAGGGCCTGTACGCCATCCACGTTCACCTGGGCCAGGGCGTCCACGTGGACCAGGATGGCCTCCAGGTCGTGCAGCAGGGGAGCAACTGCTTCGTCTGGGAGCTTCAGGCGCGCCAGCCCCATGATGTGTCGGACGTCTTTTTGTGTGATGGCCATGGGCGGGGTTGAACCTCCTCCAACCTTTCAACCGGGGTTGGGGTGGGGTTGTAGATACATCAAGATCGTAGCAGTCATAGGGGGTGTGGAAAGTGGGGAAAAGTCACCACAGCCCCGCCGCCTGCAGTGAAAGGAACTTTTGATGTGGGGAAAAGGATCCGGATTGGATCGGCAAGACCAGGGGAGAACTGGGGGAGGGAAGGGGAGGGTGACTTTCACCCAGGTTGTCCCAGTCCAGGATCACAGGGATCCACCCAGGTTTTCCACATCCCGTCTAGAGACCCAGTTTTCGGAGCAATTCGTCCAACTCATCCAGGGAGTGGAAGTGGAGTTCCAGGGTTCCCTTGCCGCCCTTTTCGCGCACCATGGCCCGGACCCCAAAGCGCTGGCGCAACCGGTCCTCCAGGTCACGCTGTGAGGCAGACTTGGGAGCCTCGGTTGGATTGTTATCTGAAGAAGAGGATGGGTCCTTGCGGGAACGGACCAACGCCTCGGTGGCCCGGACGGAGAGGTTTTTGGCAATGACCTCCCGTGCCGCCCGGAGCATGGCTTCTTCCGGCTGTCCTTCTTCGGCGTCCGCCAGGGAGAGCAGGGCGCGGGCGTGACCCATGGTGAGCTGTCCGTCCACCACCGCATCCCGCACACCCACCGGCAGCTTCAAGAGGCGAAGCGCATTGGCAATGGTGGCCCGGTCTTTCCCCACCTTCTGCGCAACCTGCTCCTGGGTGAGTGAGAGGTCCTCCACCAGGTGGCGGAACGCCTCAGCCTCTTCAATGGGGTTGAGGTCCTGGCGTTGGAGGTTTTCCACCAACGCCAGCGTGAGCACCTCATTGCTGGCCACATCCTTGAGCACCGCGGGAACATCCCGGAGCCCCGCCCGTTGGGCCGCGCGCCAACGCCGCTCGCCGGCCACCAGCTCGTAGGTGCCGGGACCAGACCTGCGCACCACCACCGGCTGGAGGATGCCGTGCTCGGTGATGGAGGAGGCCAGCTCTTCCAGCTGCTCTTCGGGGAAGGTCTTGCGGGGCTGGCTCTTGGAGGGATGGATGGACTCAATCCCCAGGGTCAGCAAACCAGGAGAACTCCCGGTGGCCGGCAAGGCAGACGGCGCCGAAGAAGTGGCCGGCTTGGGTGGGATGAGTGCAGACAGCCCGCGGCCCAGGGCAGGGCGCTTGGGTTGATTGGTGAGGGACATGGTCATGTCTCCGGTTGTCATGGGATGTCAGGCCGCGGCTTGGGGTGGCTGGGGAACGGGAGGCTGCGCGGGCGGGACAATGCCCAACATCTCTTCGGCCAGGGTGAGGTACCCCTGGCTGCCCCGGGATGCGGCGTCATACAGAATGGCCGGCATGCCGTGGGACGGCGCTTCGGACAGGCGGACGTTGCGGGGAATCATGGTCTCAAAGATGCGGCCCTCAAAGTGGGCTTTGACCTCTTTCACCACCTGGTGCGCCAGGTTGTTGCGCGCATCAAACATGGTGAACAGGACGCCTTCGACCTTGAGCACCGGGTGCAGGGCATTGCGGACCAGCTCAATGGTCTCCAACAGCCGACCCAGCCCCTCCATGGCGTAATACTCACACTGCAGCGGAATCAGGACGCTGTCGGCCGCGCACAGGCAGTTGATGGTGAGCAGCCCCAGAGACGGCGGGCAGTCCAACAGGATGAAGTCATAGTCATTGCGCACCTGGGTCATCGCGTTGCGCAGGCGCATCTCCCGGGCAATGGCGCTCACCAGTTCAATCTCGGCACCGGCCAGGTCTTTGGTGGACGGCGCAAGGAACAGGTTGGGAACCTGAGTGGGAACAATGACTTCCTTCAGTTCGGCGTCCCCTACCAGCACCTGGTAGATGGTGCCCTGGTCCGGCTGGCTGAAGTGGCCAAGGCCGCTCCCGGCGTTTGCCTGCGGGTCCATGTCCACCACGAGCACCTTTTTGCCCGCCGCGGCCAGTGACGCACCCAGATTGATGGACGTGGTGGTCTTGCCCACGCCGCCTTTTTGATTGGAGACCGAGAGAACCGTTCCCATTGGCGCACTTTCCCCTTACGCGGCAGCCCATTGTTGCCACGTGGGAGAAGTTGTGCACGTTTGTTTGCCACGTGTCAATCAGAATGTTTCACGTGGAACACTTTTGCGCTAGGAGCACCGTTCTTGGTGCGCCGGAGGGGAGTTGGTACGGGGTGACGCGTACGTTTTCCCAGCCAAGGCCACTTTCAAGGTGCGGGATGTCTGCCTGGGAGGGTGCCTGGTCCGGGCCCAACAGCGCAACGAGCGTTCCGCCCGGGGAAAGACGGGGGAGGGCGGCGCTCAACAGCTGCGGCCAGGGGAGGGTGGCGCGGGAGGTCACCAGGTCCCAGGTGCCGGTGAGCTGCTCCACGGACGTTCCAGAAAGCTGGCAGGACAGGTTGAGGTTGGCGACCACTGTTTCCAGAAAAGACCGGCGTTTTCGCAGGGGCTCGCACAGGGTGATGACGGAGGTTGGCCACCACAGGGCCAGGGGAATGCCCGGGAAGCCGGCGCCGGAACCCACGTCCAGGACGGTGGCCGCGGGGGTGAGCTGGGCAAATGGGAGAATGGAGTCCAGGACATGGCGCTCGGCGGCCTGGTCTGGGGGAACCGCGGTCAGGTCATGGACTTTGTTCCACCGGTAGACGTCTTCCAGGTGGCGGGTGGTCCCGGCAAGGAAGGCCGCTGTGGGCGCTAAACCGGCGGATTTAAAGCAATGTTCCACGTGAAACACTGGGGCACCTCAGGTGGGGTGACCCGGTTGGTAGCACGTTGGGGTGGTGTGTCGGAAGGCGGAACAACAGAGCCGGCCTCGTGCCCGACGGGCGGTGGGAGCGCGGAGTTTTACGGGCGGAGCTTCCAGTAGACGCCCATAGAGCCGGCCTCTGTGCCGGCTTGCCCCGCCGCGCGCGGTGGGAGCGCGGAGCGCGGAGTATTGCGGGCGGAGTTTCCAGCACGACGCCCCGTAGAGCCGGCCTCTGTGCCGGCTTGCCCCGTCCGCGCGGTGGGAGCGCGGAGCT
>Ga0154020_10000199_pt1 | contig 70506 bp, 57 predicted proteins | sample Klosneuvirus_201_FD_109709 | JGI IMG/M metagenome (GOLD analysis project Ga0154020, IMG submission 109709) | Active sludge microbial communities from wastewater, Klosterneuburg, Austria - Klosneuvirus_20160825_MG | ecosystem: Engineered > WWTP > Aerobic digester > Activated sludge | place...
GAGGCTGTCTGCACTTCCTCTGTCCAGCGGTGGAAGAGCTGCGGATGCTGCTGCGCGAGAGCAGTGATTTTACGCATCCAAGCGCCTCCAGCGAAGGGTGGGACAGTCGTGAGAGACGAGCCGATGGAGCGCTGCACTTCAAACACTTCAAGGGCTGGCCTGCGGACAAACTGCAAGCGCACATCGATCCGCACGGCGCGCGTCTGCACAGTGATCTGTGGTTCCTGATTCCGGTGATTCCGCTGACGCAGCTGCTCATCCATGCCGCCGATCCGACCGGCTATACCGAGGTCTTCCGGATTCGCGCGCTGCTCCTCAAACAAGGCTGGGACTCCGCACCTCTCATCGGGAAACCCGTCACTCCCTAGAGAGCTGGGTTTATATGCCTGAACCGTCGGTGAACGACTCGCTGGCTTGTGCTTGAGTGAGGCGGCTATTGGGCGGGACACTGCGGGTCAGCCAGACATTGCCACCAATGCTAGAGCCGCGCCCGATCACAATCCGTCCCAAGATCGTCGCGCCCGCGTAAATCACCACATCATCCTCGAGCACCGGATGACGCGGAATTCCCTTCCTAGGATTGCCGTGCTCATCGAGCGGAAAGCTCTTGGCCCCGAGCGTTACACCTTGGTAGATACGCACCCGCTCGCCAATTACGCAGGTCTCACCGATGACTACGCCCGTGCCGTGATCGATGAAGAAGCTGCTGCCAATCTGCGCTCCCGGATGTATGTCGATCCCAGTCTGGGTATGCGATAGCTCGGCGATGATGCGCGGAATCAGCGGCACTGCCAAGCGGTGGAGCGCGTGCGCAAGTCGGTGATGGGTGATGGCAGTGACCCCCGGATAACAGAGCATCGCTTCATCGGGACTCGTCGCTGCTGGATCGCCGGCGAAGGCCGCCCGGACATCCGACTGTAGCTGTAGATAGATCTCCGGAAGCAGACTCGCAAACTGTTGGGTCATGTGCTCTGCTTGAGTTGGTGCGTCCGCGATGCCATCACAGCTGAGCAGGAGTCCTCGCCGGATCTGTTCCCGCAGGGACTGCAAGGTGCGATCGAGCGTATATCCTACGAAGTGATCAACGACCGCGCGACTCAGTTCCGCAGGTCCAAAGTGCGCAGGGAATAGCACCGAACGGAGCGCCGCAACAATCTGTAGCAGCAAGTCTCGCGACGGCAGTGGGACGGCTTGACCACAGCCGTGCTGCGTCACTTGCGGCTGCTCGCGCGCTTCACGCAGACGGGCGACTACATGGTCCAAACACCAAGAGGTGGTAGGGGTGGGGGGGCTCACTTCGCAATCCTCCGCGTCTATATTCGGTATCCGGCAGGTAGGGAATCAGTCACCGCAGCATACAATCAACGCATCCTAACCGATTTTGTCAGTGCGTGGCGCGGAGTCGTCTCTGCCCTTTATCTACTGATTGCATGAAGATCAGGTCTTCCTCTACCCAGGCGAATCCAGTATTCTGTGGCCAGATCCAGATCTCGGTCACATGTGCTCCTGCGGGGGGCATCAAGGAACGGACCTGCGGAACGGAATGGGCGCTCACATCTCGCGCCAGTTCCTGACGTTGTGACGCCCTCGGAGAAAAAGGGGTGAGGAGAACGATGTCGGACAAGACGGAGCATGATCAGACGGATGCGGAACCACCTGAGCAGACCCTAGATGGTGCTTGGCTGCGACGGGAGCGGGAGAGAGTAGCTATCGGGCGCAAGGCACTCGCATCGCGCTTCGGTGCAACCGAGAGTCGCCTGCATACGCTGGAGGTACGGCGGCAGCCGGTTCCTGGGGAGTGGCTCCCGACCCTGCGAGAGCTAGGATTTCGAGTCCCTGGTGGCGAGGTGACGACCCCGACTCCTGTTGTGACAGAGACGGCTGTTGTGACAGAGACTCCCGTTGTGACAGAGACTCCCGTTGTGGCAGAGACTCCTGTTGTGACAGAGACGGCTGTTGTGACAGAGACTCCCGTTGTGGCAGAGACTCCCGTTGTGACAGAGACTCCCGTTGTGACAGAGACGGCTGTTGTGACAGAGACTCCCGTTGTGACAGAGACTCCCGTTGTGGCAGAGACTCCGGTCCGGTTCTTCCATGGTCGCTGGCTTCGGGAGCGACGCACGAACAAAAGTCTGCGGTTGAGTCTTCTGCTCTCCAAGCTGGGCTGTAGTGAGGCGGAGCTGAAGGTCCTTGAGCACCACGATGTGCTGCTACCCCTGCGCTGGATTGCGCCGCTCCGCAAACTGGAGCTGATGGGTCCAGACGAGTCGAAGCAAGCATGGCTTTTGCCAGGACTTGTCCCCCAGGATGGAATCTGGATGGAGCGGCAGCGCAAGGCACTGCGACTGTCTCCCGAGGCACTGGCGGGCTATCTGCAAGCCAGCGAAGCGGATGTTCGCGTGATCGAGACCAACTGCTGGCCGGTTCCCACCGCTTGGCTGCCGATCCTGAGCAAGCTGCGGGACAATCCTCCGCCCGTCAAAGTCGAGCCGACGGTCGTCCCGATTCCGACGGAGCGGAAGACTGCGCCTAAGCTGTTGACCCCCAACATTTCAGCAAAGAATACCGCCATGCCTTCGTCCGCTCTGAGCCCGACCAAGAGTCCTAGCATCGCTGCCAGCTCACCTGCATCTGTCACTCCCAAAGCAACCGCAGTGTCTGGATTTGCAGAGACGATCGTAGAGTACCGATTGAAGCTCGGTCGTCATGCCGGACTCCCAGCGCTAGAGGTGATCGAGCTGATCGCGCACGATCTCCTTGTGGCGAAGTGTGGGGATGCTCAGTCCTACGATGCACTCAGCGCGGCGATGAAAGTTCTTCTGCTGTCCAAGCCGGGACGCTAGCCGCGTGCCTCCCACAGTTCCCGCACAAGCCCGCTACTTAGTCGATTCCGCAGATGGTGCGTAGCAGCTGCGAAGCGACTTGGTATGGATCGGCGTTGGCATTCGGGCGGCGATCTTCGAGGTAACCGCAGCCGGCCTGGGCGACGTGGCGCGGAATTCTGACGCTCGCCGTGCGATCGGCGATTCCGTACCGGTACTCGCGATAGGAACAGGTCTCGTGATGGCCGGTGAGGCGCTCCTCATAGCCGTGACCATATACGTCGAGGTGTTCCTGGCGCTTGCCAGCCAGCGCGCGACAGGCGATCTCAATGTGGCTGAGTCCACCGGGCTCGCGCATGACGCCAGTGGAGACATTGGCGTGCATGCCCGCGCCATTCCAGTCGCCTTTTTGCGGCTTGGCATCAAAGGTGACCGCGACTCCGTAGTCCTCGGTGATGCGATGCAGGAGCCAGCGCGCGATCCACAAGTGATCGCCAGCCGTCAGCGCATCGACCGCGCCGATTTGGAACTCGGCCTGACCGGGCATGACCTCGAAGTTGAATCCGGCGATCGCGAGACCAGCGAGTACCGTTGCCTGCATGAATGCTTCGTAGACGTCGCGGCCAACGATGTGGAAGGAACCGACAGCGCAGTAGTACGGACCTTGTGGTGCCGGAAAGCCGCGACTTGGGAATCCGAGCGGGCGATGATCAAGGTTGAGGAAGGTGTACTCCTGCTCAAAGCCAAACAGGGCATCTGCTCTGGCCGCACCAGCGTCGAGAACTCTACGCAGCTCGGCGCGCGTGTTGGTGCTATGGCAGTTGCCAGTTGGGTCCAGGACTTCACACATCACCAGGTAACCGCGACCGGCGCGCAGTGGATCTACGACAGCGCACACCGGAACGAGGCCAATGTCGGAGTCCTTTCCGCACGCCTGACCCGTTGAAGATCCGTCCGAGCCCCAGCGCGGAAATCCGCCAAGCGGAACCGGGTCCGCAGGATTCCCAGAGTGAAGGACCGCACCATCGGGAAGGATGCGCGTCTTGGAGCGCGTCGTTTTGCTTGGCTTACTACCATCGACCCAGATGTATTCAGCAAAAATCGGCATGACGACCTCTTTTCTGTTGGGACGACTCGGACTAGGAGAACCGTTGCATCATGAACGTCTCGTACTCGAGGCTGTCGAGCTGCGTGGAGAGCAGCCACAGCCCCATCAGGCAAGTGAGCAGCATGCTGAAGGCGAAGCCATAACCGTAATAGCTCGGCCCTAGCTGCTGAGTGACCCAGGTGAACAAGCCATTTAGGATCAGGAACATCACGGACAGAGCCAAGGTGATGCGTCGCTGATCTAAGTAGAAAAAGACGTTGAGAACGGCCAGCAGCAGCACCTGCATGCCCGCCGCGATCACGTCGATAAAGAACAAGTACAGATAGCCCTGCGAGATTCCAAGCGCCGCGAGCAGATAGCGTCCGCAGAGGATCAGCACGATCACCGTGAGTCCCTGTACCTTGAAGATCTCGTAGATTCCTTGGCGCACGACGTAGACCATGCGGTCTTTGAGTCGCTCCAGGTTGTCGAGCGTATCGCCGCTGCGCACTGCGTTGTAGAAAGCGTCGTAGCACTCGACAAAATCGGTCTCAATGCGGACCAGAAACACGCTCATTCCTGGCACGATCGACAGATAGGAAAGGAAGATCGGAATGTCGTAGATCACCGAGGCACGCAGCGGTCCCACCACATGCTCGCTGGTCGCGGGATTCCACCAGAACAGGAACTTGTCTGTCCAGATCGCCAGGTTGTAAAGGAGTCCGGTCAGAATCAAGCTCGGATACAGCTGGGAGCGGCGCAAAAACTGGAAGGACACCAGCCCATCTCCGGGGTAGCGACGCATCACCAGCGCCAGCAGAACAAACAACAGCACCGCGTGTCCGAGCAGAAATCCGGAGAGCAGTCCCGACACTCCGGAGCGCCGGAGGGAGAGCGCAGCACCGACGACAATGGCGCAGCCGATGGCAAAAGAGAGCAGCACCTGACGATAGGCTTTCAGCGAAGACAGCACCACCACCACAATCCAGATGTTGCTGAGCGTGACGAAGTTTATGACCATCAGGAATCGGTAGCTGAGTGGCTCGTGAAACAGTGTGAGCGCAAAAATGATCGCGACCACTCCGCTCACCAGACTGGTCACGGTCATCGCGCCCAGCAGATTGGGCAACACCAGCTGCGGCTTCCCTTCAAACAGACGATCGGCGATAAAGCGCGACAGACCGAGCTGAAGTCCGCCGGTCAGTATCAGCGTCGTGGCGATGACGTAGGTAACCGAGACCTGGAAGCGGACCATCTGCTGCGTGGGGTCGCTGGGATCGCGACCGAGAATCCCAATCGCGAGCATGCTCGAGATGGTCAGCAGCCAAGGACCGGAGCTGATCGCGCCGGCGAAGCTGTAGGCGCGGAGCAGCCCCAGCAGACTCTGGTTCTTGAGGAGTGTACGCAGCTCAAATCCAATTCCCGCCATCTTACATGCCGCCCGGGCGCGCTTCGCCGAGTGAGTGGTTCCGGTGAATGGCCTCGCGGTAGGTGTGCCGATAGCTGTCGATCATGCTGCGCTGGGTGTAGAACTTTTTGACGCGCTGGATTCCCGACTGTTGCGCCTGTCGCCAGCGCGGTTCGTCTTGCAGCAGGGTGAGCGCCGCTTCCGCAGTGGCCGAAGGATTGGCAATCGAGACCACCGCACCGGCACTCCCTAACGCGCGATCTTCAGTGTTGCCTCCCTCGATGATCTCACGACAGGAACCAACATCGGTGGCGATCGCCGGCAGACCACTTGCATAGCCTTCCAGGAGCACCAGCGGCTGCGCCTCGCTGATCGAAGTCAGCACCATCAGTCCAAGCTTTGGAAGAATCTCTTCCACTTTTTGGAAGCCGAGAAACTTCACCTGTCCGTGCAGTCCCATGCTGGTGACAAGCTCCTCACACTCGCGGGCATAAGCGGGGTCCTCGACGGTGGGACCCACGATCCAGCCCTCTGCTTCCGGAATCCGATTGCAGACTCCGCGCATGGTCCGGATGAAGGTCTTGATGTCTTTGATCGGAACGACTCGTCCGATCAACCCGAGTACCTTGGGAACAGTCTCGGCGCGCTTTGCTACAAGGGACGCGAAGCGATCGAGGTCGATGCCATTGGGAATGATCCTCGTGCGCTGCTCCATCGCTCCGTCCTTGATTTGGCGGAGGCGATTCCCTTCATAGAGCGAAATGATCGGATCGGCAGCGCTGTAGGCGAGCTGTCCGATTCCTTCAAAGAAGCGAATCCACAAGTTCCGGATATAGCCAACTCCACCGCCCAGACCACTGTGCCGCTCGGAGGTGGAGTCTTTGATCCAGTCAGCCTGCGCCAGATCGATCTTGCGCTCTTTGGTGTAGATACCGTGCTCGGTAATGATGAGGGGACACTTGCGCTGATAGTGTAGGAATGCGCCGAGCAGACCTGCGTAGCCGGTGGACACAGAATGGAAAATCCGGCTCGGACGCAGATGACTGGCGATCTCGGCGAGCTTGAAGATCGGTGCGTGCATCATCCGTACGGTCCAGAAGTAATCAATGAAAGAGGAGTCAGCGCAGAAGCGATGGTAATCGGCGCAGATGCTGTCCCACGAGGCGCGGCTGAGCAGAAAATCTTCGGAGGTAATTCCGCTGCGTTTGCCGATGCTGTCGAGGAGTCGGGGCAATAGCTCAGGCGGCTGCTGAAGTCGTGGATCGCGCAGGAACTCGTGGACACGACGGCTGTCGTCAAAGCGCTCGGTGTTGCCAGGACAGGTATGAGGTCGGAGCTTCTGTCCTGTTTCCATCAGATAGTGGGTCTGCAAGTCCACCACGTTGTCTGGCAGCTTGTACTTCGGTTCACCGTACTGACTTGGATCGCCACCGAGAAAGACCAGCGAAAAGGAGATCTCGGGCAAGCCACGGATGATCTGATGCACCCAGCTTGACACGCCACCACTCACGAACGGATACGTTCCTTCGAGCAGCAGCGTTACATCGGTGATGGCTTGTGCGGGCATGTTCCCTCCTCTGTCAACCAGTGTGCGGCGATTCCGCTGAGCCGAGGCTGAGCTCGGAAACAGATTGGATCGATGGCGCGCAGATAGTGAGTCACCATCGAAAAGCGCTGCTGACGAAACGCCAGCTCGGCCAAGTACGGCAAGATGGTCTCGATCGACATTCCTGTCACTTGCGCTTTGAGAAACGCGGCTTCGGAAACGCTCAGTTCGTCCTGCCGCAGCGCGATGATTCCAAGCAGAAACAGACTCTCTCGATCGCTCGGAGTAAGTGCCAGTGCCGCATCGACATGTCGACGTGCTTCACAGAGAATAAATACCTGCACCTCGCCCTGGCAGAGTCCTAACTCGATCATCTCGAGGTGAGTCTGCGCGATCCGTTTCTCCAGCTTGGCCCGCAGCTCTGGATCGGTGGCGCTCGGGAGCTGCTCGCGCAAACGCTTGAGGCGCTGATTAAAGGACTGCTCTTTGCGATCAAGGATCGAGTACGCAAGCAGGCGAACGTCATCCACCCTATCGGTGAGCGCGAGCCGCAACACCTCGGCATCGTTTTCATCACGCAGGTGACGGACGGCCAGCACCGCCGCGAGTCGTCGCTCGGGACTTGGGCAGTAGCGGAGCATCGCGGACAGCGCACCATCTCCGTAGTCCAGACGCGCGCCAATGCTTAGCGGCTGATGCGGCAGAGCAGGAATCGCAACGCTGATCCACGGAGGAGGCGGGGGCGGTGTATTGGGAAAGTACAGCTCTGCAAGCAGACAACCGAGCAGACCGATCACACCGAGCAGCGGAATGAACAGAGTGGTAGCAAACAGGAACAGCAGTCCGGCCTGGCGCGGAGTCTGTTGAGACGGTGGCATCAGGCTGTGGAGGCCGTACGCAGCGAATCCGCAGCCAGCGACATGAACGAGCAGAGCCGCGCTAGCAGACAACACTTCGAGTCGACCTGAGAGCGCGCACGCGATTGCAAACAGCTCGGCCAGCAGCGATCCAGCACAGAGTAGGAGTCCGTTGCGGATCACCTTGGCGCTGCGCCCGCGGCCTGGTGCTTCCGCGCCTTCTGCGGAGTGCTGGGGCGCTGGGATGACCATCGCTGGGCTGGGAATTGCAAGCTCAGTTGGCATATATTTCGCAACTCCTTCTCAGCGCTTGCAGCTTGTCACGGGCCGAACCAATTCCATCGAGAGTTTGCTGATGCACGCTCACGCCCGCGTCGCGGAGCGAGATGCAGTGATTGGTTCTGCACCACTCATCGAGCCGCTGTAGGAATCCGCGCACTCCCTCCGGATCGGTCAAGGGCAAGACGGAGAGCAGGACGTGATGACCATGTTGATTCTGTGTGAGCCACTGCTGATCGAGATGGCGCTGCTGCTCCAGAATGCTGTTCCACAGACTGGGTGGTGCGAGCCCCGGATCGACTACAATACCGAGCAACATCGCCGGAAGTTTGTGAGACTCGGCATCGCTGTGGCAGCGCTGGAGACAGGTGAAGAACTGGTGCAGACCGCCACCGGCTCCCAGGGCCAGCAGATCTCCCATCTGTCCGCCGAGCACGGCCAGCAGGTTGAGCTGCTCGCTGCTCAGTGCATCAAACGGAATGGCTTGCACCGTCACGACTCCCCACAGACGACCTTGCACATCAACAAGCGGTAGCACCGCCAGGAGCGTCTTGGATGTCGGTGGCGCATCGGCAGAGGAGACCGCTGGCGCTTGCTCGGGCCGGACGCAGATGAGCTTTTTGGTATCGAGCGCCTTCACGAGCATCGGATCACTTACCGGCACATCTTTGGGAGTCCCCAGCTTGGCGACCACTTCCGGAATGAAGATGCCGTACTCATCGATCCGATAGAGCGCTGCGACTTGCAGCAGACAGAAGCTGCTGAGGACTTCCATCATCAGGTGATGTAGCTCTCGATGATCTGGAGCATCGGAGCGAATCTGTAGCGCGCGGGTTCGCAGATACATCATGGTCTCGCGCAGACTGCGAGTATTGGCTTGGACGCGCCGCTCGAGCTGAGCATGTGACAGCCGGAGGATGTGATAAGAGCGCGTGAACCGCTCGACCTGGGTGCGTTGGTAGTGGTTGAGCGCGTTCAGGCGATGCAAGCGACGATGCCACATGTCACAGAACTCTCCTGCCAGCATGACGCACAGCAGCAGACCGAGCGACAGGCTCGCCGGATAGTGAGCGATTCCCAAGCGACCGGTGCGAAGCAATACCCACATCAAGAGGCACAGCACAGTGGCGCTTCCCAGTCCCTGCGCGAAGCCGTAGCGCAGACTTAACAGAAGAGGGGCCAGCAGCAGCCAGGGAAAGCTGGCATGCAAAAAGAACGGATCGTGCGGATGGCGCCACAGCCCCAGCGCAGGCAATAGGAGAGTGAGGATGAGTACCTCTGCAAAGACCCACAGCGGTCGCGGGCTGGCCAGAACATCGACGGTGGTTTCGATCGGTTTGAGCATGATCGTTACTTCATCCGGATCTGACGGAGCATGCTGCGAAGGAGTCGCTCGGCAACTCCGCTGACTGTCTGCGCACCAAAGCCACTGCGCGCCCCGGTAGCCAGCCAGTCGGCGCGACCGGTCTTGATGTTGACCACCCGCAGACTGAGTCCGACCGCGGCCTCTCCCTCGCTGCCATTGCGGTAACGCCACTCCTGAACGCTGCCGGTCAGGCCGTACACGAAGCCCTGTTCACGCGCCCACTGGAGCGCTCTTTCGTAACGCTGTCTCTCATCGAGATCCACCAGCGCTGCCGATTCCTTGGTGACCGGGTAGCGCGTCAGCTCGACGTCCCAGAGCACGCGCATGAGCGAGCTGGTCAGTTCCTCGGCTCGCTCACCGGCCTGCGGAGTCTCTCCGTAATCGTTAAACGGAAGCAGCATCCAAGTCACCGAGCTGTCCAGGGCCGCCCCACTCTTGACGTTCATCACCGAGGTGCAGCCCGCCTGCGTCGCGATCAGGAATAGGACCACCAGAAGGAATTGCTTTTTTGCGCTCATGACGGTCTCCTCGATCCACTTTCAACGGAACAGGTAGCGCAGACTCAGGCCGGCGTTGACGACGCCAGGTCCGAGCCAGCGGTTGTTGGAGACAAAGCCGCTTAGTCCAATTTCCTGTCGGCGCCGCAGCACCGCAATCACGCCGGTTCGCAGCTCCATTCCGATGATGTTGATCGGCCACAACCAGCCCACCCACAGATCGGCCATGTAGCGGTAGCGACCGGGAGCAGCGAGAGCGACTCCTGGGAACATGTGCTCGACATGGCTGCCAATTCCCACGGCGGCGAAGGTGTTAGGAATCAGATCCATAGTCGTTCCAGCAAAAGTACTTTCACTTCCAAACGCTGGCACGCTGTCGGTGAGGAGGAAGTTGCGCGTGTAGCTGCCGGTGGCACGCACAGTCCACAGCGGATGAAGGCGGCGAATCCGATAGCCCAGTTCGAGGTCGGCATTGATGCCGGCGCTCAGCGCTTCATCATCGCGGGTGTGATAATGAAAAAAGTTGGTCTGAAAGCTGAGCCTGCCGTTGTGTAGGAAGCTCGTGCTAAGTCCCACGGTGGCGCGATGACGGGCTCCGTAGATTCGCAGCCAGCGTGTGTCGGCAGGCTGTTCATTCAGGTGGACGCCGAGTTGGAGGACTCCGTTGCGCCACAGCGGAAAGTTCTCTTGCACCCAGCCCGAAAACAGATTCCCATCCGCGCGGAGGTTCGCGCCAGCACCCAGCTCGAGCCGTCCGAGTCTGTGTCGCCACATCGCCGAGCCTGCGAGATCGACCTCGGTATGACCAGCCTGCGGATCATCGGCAGGACTTAGCAGCAGCTGGCGGACTCCCAGGTTCATTCCCAGAGCCCACGTACCGCGCGCAATCTGCGTGGTCAGCGAGTTGGTTGCGATCAGCAGATCATTTATGCTCTGCATCCCCGATTCAAGACTCACCAAGTGAGCGCGCGCCGGTATCTGTACTTCCCCAGCAGAGGCGTCCTGCGCGAGTACCAGCAGAGGCGCTGGGGCGGGCTCTGCCTGATCTTTGGGAAGCGAGCCAGCGTCGGTCAAGCGAGCCTGCGGCACATACTGACTGAGCTTGGGCGGCCTGCGGAATCGACCGACCGTTCGCTTGTGCAGAACCGTTCGGATATCGGTGAGCCAGTCCCTGGTCTCGCTCGAGTCTCCGGTAGTCCGCCACACTGCCACCAGTCCCTTTTGCACCAGCGGATCGAGATCGCTGCGCAACACGCGACGGAGCCACCGCGAACCCCTGCCTGCACCATAGGAATCGCGAACCAGCTCGACGTAGGCCTTGAGGTGTTCGCGCTCGTTGAGGTTTGTATCACTGTGCGCGGCCAAGATGGCCTCTGGTCGTAGCTCGGACAGCGCGTGGCGACGCAGCTTGCGAACCGCGCGATCGTGACCCGCCGAATCAAGAGAAGACAGATAGCCGATAAGCCACAGATGTTCCTTTGGACGCGCAGTCCACTCCCGTTTGAAAAAGGCCACGGACTCATGCGAGCGTCCCAGCACCGAATAGGCCGTTGCAAACGGCAGCCATAGGAGTGGCTCTGTCTTGGCCTGCTCACGCCACTTCGCCAGCAGTCGCCCCAGCTCTGCACGACTACGCTTTCCTTGTAGTCGCTCGAGATCATCGCTGTGATCAAGGTGTAGCCACAGCAGCGCCACCTTCGCGGTCACAGAGTTTGGCTCGAGTGTGAGGATCTTCAGATAAGCGGCCTGCGCACGCGCATACCTTTTTTGACGAGTGTAGTACTCCGCCAAGATCCAGTAGTAGTGCGCATTGTTGGCCAGCAACTCGATGTGGGAGTGCGCGGTTTCGATCAAGCGCTCGAGATCGTCCCAGCTCTCGTTCTCGAGTGCGACCTCCATCGCTGACAACAAAAAGTCGCGATCTTGGAAGCGCGCAAAGGCGGACTCTCCCACCGAGATGGCTTCGTCGAAGAGGCCCTTGGTGCGGACCAGATACATGTAGCGACCGGCGCTCTGAATCACCAGCGCGCCATCGCGCCACAAGCGGCGATACTCATCCAGAGACTCGGGCTGCGGTTCGTGAAACCAGAATAGCTGGGAGAGCAGCTGAAGGAAGGACTGCTCGGCAAACTGCGCGTCGGTGAGCTGAGGCGGTTCCTTGTTGAGCCGCTTCGCCCGTTCGATCTGGGTGAGCAGCGTTTGTCCGTCCTTGATCCCGGCATGATTGAGCGCATCGCGCAGCAGCACGTACGCTTGCTCGGGTTTCTGCATTTCCCACAGCAGGGCTGCGCGGTGGGTGAGCGCACTCAGACTGCTGCCGAACGAGGAGCTGACGTGCTCAAGAGTCGCCAAGGCTGCGGGCAGATCGCCGCGCCGCTCGTGAACTTCGGCCAGCGCTTGCCACGCTTCCCGGTGATCCGGAAATCGGTGCAGATAGTCATCCAGAATCGCCACCAGCTGCTCCGGTTCCGCGATTCCTTCGTAGGTCTCCACCAGACTCAGCAGCTCGGCGTTGGTCAGTCGTCCGCGCTTCGCCACAAAGCCGAGCAGCTTGGCGAGCAGCTCCATTTCATATAGTTGCGGCGCCATTGTCAGCGCGCGATGGAGATAGGAACGCTTTCTGGTCCGCAGCGCGAGATTCACCCACTCCCGGAGCGCCAGCTCGGGCCGTCCGCTCCACTCTGCGAGCTGCGCCAGTCGTTCACGCTGCTTGAGGTCCCGGGGATTGCGATGAACCAGCAGTTGCGCCAGCCGAAACGCGGCGTCCTGATCTCCTGCGGCCAGCTCGATCTGTAGCTGCCTGGCGAGCGCCGCGCTCGTGCTTGGTTCTTGGGAGAGCCGCAGTCGGCCCCACTTCTGGGCTTGCTGTGGCAGGTTATTTCCGAGTGCAATCTGAATCCCAATTCCGAGCAACTGGGAATCGGAAGGGAACTGCTTGAGCCAGCCACGCAGTGCATGCATCGCGGCATCGGACTGACTGGCACCAAGCAGCGCCAGCAGCGAAGCGACCGCAAATCGGCGCTGATCGGCACGATTATGAACCAGCTTGGCGAGCGTGTCGTAGTGATGCGCAGCCAGCGCTGGTTGACGATGCGCCAACGCCAGTCTGCCCGCGACTTCCAGAATCTCAGGATCGGTAGGAAAGCGCTGAAGATATCGGACAACAAATCCCAGCGCGATGTGTCCCTTGTCGGCACTGATCAGCGCGCGCAGCGCCAGCCGGGCATAACGTCGACTCAGCTTTTCGTCGGTCTCGAGCTGGGAGAGCTGATCGTAGAGCAGGCCGGCGATGTCTGGGCGTGCGCTGGCAAACTGCTGCGCTGCGGCTGCATCAAGCCACTTGCGGCGCTGCTGCGGATCGACATCAACCAGTCGCAGATAAATCCGCGCGGCCAGATCGGGACGACCCAAGATCAGACTGCTCGCGGCCAGCTCGGCCAGCTCCTGCGCAGAGAGCCGAAAGGAGAGCAGCGCTTCGAGTTCCCCCACGAGCAGTTTCCGCGATTCCTCCTCCGTTTCCTTGGGACCGCGCGACGCCATAAACTGCGTGAGGTGAATTTGCAGCCGCAGCCGTGCGGCCCACTTTTGCAGCGCCTGATCTTCGAGCGACAGCGCAGCGAGCCGTCGGCTGGCTTCGTCAAGGTGCCCGGTCTCAAACAGCGCTTCGATCAAACGTAGCTTGAGCTTGTCATTGTGCGGATGGACCGCCACCAGCAAGCGCAGGTGCTGAAGCGTCACGGTATCTGGAGGACCACCGACATTCTCCATTGGCTCATTGGTGGACGCGACCAGCGCCAGCGCCAGCAGCGTGATCAGCGCGACCAGCAGAAGATGCCAGGGCTTGAGCAAGCGCTCCCGATGAAAGGCCAGCTGTGGTTCATGGAGATTGGGCATCCCGGATCTCCTTTCTCGCCATGGATGATGAAGCACTTGCCGTCGGTCGCAGACACACTACGGAGCGGCCACTCCCATCCAGGCTGATGTAACGCCCCTGTGGCAGGTCGCGCGCAGAGAGCACTCCTTTCGATCGGGAGCTGTCGAGTCGTCCCATCGCAGAGCTGGCGTCAAGACGCAGCGTAGTCAGCGCTCCACCGCTCCGAATCTGCCAGCAGCCGTCGAGCCGACGCGCCAGACTCAGCTGCTGAAAGTCCTCGACCTTGCGGATGTACTCACTACCGAATACCGACACCACATCCTGAGACAGCGCCCACTCATAGATCTGGCGGAGTACCTTCAGCGAGCCAATCTTGCTGCCGGAATAGAAGTGATAGTAGATGTTGATCGGCTTGAGTCGTCGCGGTTTCTCCGTCAGCTGGAAGCTGCTGATGACGTCACGGAATCCGTAGTACGGACCGCGCCACTCATTGGTAAACGGCATCTCGTTTTGGATCGGCGCATAGGTTTGGTAGTACTCCCCGACCTGTCTGCCCATCGGCGACACCGCGGTCAGCGTGGGACGACGACTCGAGATGATGGTGTTTCCGCCATTCATGCTCAGGACTCCCGCCTCCTTCACCAGAGACAGAGCCTTCACCGGAGCGACTGCTTCCCCCGACCACAGGAAGACCTTCACGGGCTTGTTCTTGGGAGCGAGCCGATTGTTGATGTACGCGATCGAACCCGCGATCTCTCGCTCTAGGGAATAGCGGTAGTGAAACAGTCCGTTGATTGTTCCGTCGTCGAGGTCTTTGCCGTTGCTCAGCCAGTTGAAGGGATGGCTGTAGGAATGGGAGGCCACTTCCACATTTGGCAGCGCGAAGATCTCTCGGGCAATCGGCTCCAGCTGTGGAGACAGCTTCGGCCACTTACCTGCCGAGCCGATCTCTCCTTCGATTATGGAAACCGTTGTTTTGACCGGATAGCGCTTTAGAATCTCTTTGAGAATCACTTTGCCGCTGTAGGCATTCCCTGGCATGAGCGCGCGACTTGGGAATCCGTCTCCATCGATGTGAACGACGAGAATGCGATGGCCATCGAGCGTCGTGACATCGGGAGCCGGAAGCTCTTGGAGCTGGAGCGCCTGCGTAAGGAACGCAAACGGATTCACGATCCAGCGGTATTCGTACAGGGGACCTTGCGACTGCAAATACGGACTGACGGCCACGCCACCCCACCACGACAGGAACACCGCATCCATTCGTGTTCCACGAGTGTCTTCAACGCTCAGTACGCGGCGGGCGGTCACTCCTTCCACGCGCAGCGGATAGAACTCATGTTGCCGAGCCTCAACCGGGGACTCGAAGCCGACCAGACTGGGATCGAACTCCCGCAGCTTGATGGCCTCTGTGCTTCGTCGGTCCTCGCGACGGAATCCGAGCTGCTGCTGGGTGGCTTGATTGGGAAAGAATCCCAAGTGATCGAGCATCGCGACCTTCATCCCGGCGTTTACTTGCGCGAGCAGCCACGCTTGAAAGGCCACCTGATTGGGCACTTGCTCGTCGGTAAACCAAGTGACGATGCCTGCGTACTTGTCGCGTAGGATGCCGGTTGGGAGTGGCTCCCGAACGTCGTGATAATCGATGGCGTAGCCCAGATGCTCGAGCACCACCGCGCCCGTCAAATGAATGGCGGCGTGCGCTACGTCGGTTTCGGTTCCGAGGTGACGCTGATCCCCACCGTTATAGAGCGCCAAGATTCGTCGCGGGATCGGCTCCACAGAGCCGATTCCTAGCGAGGCCAGCGTGTGCTCGGTAACCCAGGGCGTGAGGCCCAGCGCGGCGATTCGTCGGGCCGTGTTCTGACGCAGCGCGTGGTCTGTCTGCGGCACATAGTCGATGACCACCACCGGCAGGTGATAGCGCTCGCGGACATTGCGCAGCGCGGTAAGGAGTCCGTTGCGATCATTCGACGGCACTTCTCGATAGATCTTCTTGACCGGGTCCCAGCCTTGAAACAGAGACTCTGCGACCACGCCAACCGCCAGCGGTGCAACCTGCGGCAGCAGCTCGAAGCCACGGTTGAAGAGTAGCTTCACACCCGGAAAGCGCCCGTGCAGCTCGGTGATGATCTGAACGAGTCCCCGCACCTGGGCGGCGCGCAGGTTGGGATCGCTCAGCGGTGCCTGATAGGAATCCAGATTGTCGAGGAAGAAGGCCCGAAAGCCACGTTCCCACAGTGGTTGAAAACAGCTCGTGAGCAGCCAACGCTGATAGTCCGGCTGCGTGGTATCCATGATCACGCTCTGCCAAGCTTGGTTGTCGCCTAGTCGCCAGCGCGGATCGAGAGACTTGGCCCGCTCGCGGCTGACCTCGGAGAGGCTTACGTAGGCGAAGACGGTGCTGCCTCGACTGGTAAGCAGTGCAACGCCTGCCGCTTCTGCCTGATCGGCTTGGACGACCACTTGGTCGAACTGGGCCAGTGCCATCGCTGGCAGCGACTGGCCGTAGTAGAAGGCGGTGCTCGGTGGTTCCGACGAGGAGGGGCTGGCTTGCAGCTCACTGCTTCCGAACAACACAGAGAGATACAATAGATGGCTAATCATGTGTCGCAATCTATCCCGCCTTGTGGTTGATGTGTTGTCAGTCTTATTGATGAATTTCCAATGCGCTATAAATGGCCCTTCTTGCTTAGATCGTCATCGGGAGACAACCAGAGCACGTGCAAGTGCGATGCCAAACTACCCTATGACAGTGGCCGCATACTTGCTTGTTCCCTGAACCACATGCGCACACTGAGCAAGCTCTGCTCAAACAGCGCACCCCGCACAAACTCGATGTTGGGTTGGTGCGGCGCTCAGAGAAACGGCTATGAAATCCACGGGGTGATAAATGTGCGGAATCATTGGCTATATTGGAAACCAACAAGCATTGCCCATACTTATCGAGGGGTTGAAGCGACTCGAGTACCGTGGTTATGACTCCTCTGGGCTCGTGGTCTTAAACGGCACCGGCCTGCAAGTGCGCAAGGCCGTCGGCAGCATCGCGGCGCTCGAGAGCAAGGTGTCGGCGGAGAAGGAGAAGCGACTGCTACACGGCAGCCTCGGTGTGGCGCATACCCGCTGGGCCACCCATGGCGCCCCGAGCGAGGTCAACGCGCATCCCCACCTCGACACCCGCTCGCGCATTGCGGTGGTCCACAACGGCATCATCGAGAACCACGAGTCGCTGCGGCAGTTTCTCGAGCAGACCGGCGTGGTGTTCACCAGCCAGACCGACACCGAGGTCCTCGGCCATTTGATTGCCTACCATATGTATGGCGATCCGAACGAATCCAAGAAGACTCCCGCCAGTCGAAAGACTCCGTCGACGGCGCTGCTCAGCCCTGACGCGCCGATGGGGACCAAGCCGGCTTCGGCTCGTCTGAGCCTGCTCGACGCGGTGCTGGCGTCGCTGGCGGAGGTGGTGGGGACCTTCGGAATCGTCGTGCTGTCCCTCGATGATCCGGGCACGATCGTCGCGGCGCGGCGTGGCAGTCCGCTGCTCGTCGGGCTTGGCAAGGACGAATACATCATTGCCTCCGACGCAGCGGCGATCATTGCGCACACCTCGAACGTCATTCATTTGGCAGACAACGAAGCGGTGGAGATTGCGGCGGGGCGGCTCCGCACCGTCACACTGGCCGCGATTCCCGTCACCAAGACCGTCGAGCAGATTGCGGCGTCTCTGTCGGAGATTGAGCTGGGCAGCTATCCCCACCGCATGCTCAAGGAAATCTTCGAGCAGCCCGAGTCGCTGCTCAACTGTCTGCGCGGACGACTCGATCTGCTCGGTCACCGCGTGGTCCTCGGCGGCATTGACCGCGTCGAGCGCGAGCTGTCCCACACCCGCCACTTCATCATGACCGGCTGCGGGACCGCTTGGCATGCTGCTCTCGTCGGAGAGTATCTGATGGAAGACCTGGCGCGGGTTCACACCGAGGTCGAAATTGCCAGCGAGCTGCGCTACCGCAATCCGCTCATCGACGAGCTAACCACCTTGATTGCGGTCTCTCAGTCGGGGGAAACCGCTGACACTCTCGCGGCGCTGCGCGAGGTCCGTGACAAGGGCGCCCTGGCGCTCGGGGTCGTCAATGTGGTGGGCTCGTCGGTCTCGCGCAACACCGACGCGGGCGTCTATCTGCACGTCGGCCCCGAGATTGGCGTCGCCAGCACCAAGGCCTTTACCGCCCAGGTCGCGGTGCTCGCCATGATTGCGATGTGGATGGGCCGTCGTCGTCACCTCTCGCCGGAGCGCTACGGTCAGCTCGTCGACTCGCTGATGAAGGTGCCGGCGCTGATCGAGCAGATCCTCGAGCAATCGGACTACATCGCCGAGATTGCCCGCAAGTATTGCCAGCAGGAAAACTGGCTGTTCGTCGGTCGCGGCTATCACCTGCCCGTCGCAATGGAGGGAGCGCTCAAGCTCAAGGAAGTCAGCTACATCCACGCCGAGGGACTGTCGGCGGCGGAGATGAAGCATGGCCACATTGCCCTGGTGACGCCGGGAATGCCGGTGGTGGCGCTGGCGCCGCAAGGCAGTCAGTACGAAAAAATGCTGAGCAATATCGAGGAGCTGAAGGCGCGTGGGGCGAGCGTGCTGGCCGTCGGAACCCGTGGCGACGGGCGCCTGGACAACTTGGCGGACGCGATGTTCGAGATTCCGCCGGTGCCTGAGCCGTTCCAGCCGCTCTTGTCGGTGGTGCCTTTGCAGCTGCTGGCCTATCACACGGCGGTGCTGCGTGGCTGTCACGTCGACAGACCGCGCAACCTCGCCAAGAGCGTCACCGTCGAATGAGCGCGAGCCGCTCGCATGGTAAGCGGCTGCAACCTGAAAGGGAGGGAACCGATGTCGACCTATCTCATTACCGGAGGCTGTGGTTTTATTGGCAGTCACCTTGCCGACCTGCTGCTCACGCAAGGCCACAAGGTGCGCGTGCTCGATAACTTGTCGACGGGGAAACGCGAAAACCTGTCCACCCGCGCCGAGCTTGTGGTGGGCGATGTCGCGGACCGAGCGGCGGTGGGGCGGGCGATGACCGGCGTCGACGGCTGCTTCCATCTGGCGGCGGTGGCGTCGGTGGAGCGCTGCAACGTCGACTGGATCGGCTCACACCGCACCAACCTCACCGGCACCATCACCGTCTTTGACTGCGCGCGGGCGACGGCGGATCGGGCGGCGATTCCCGTCGTCTACGCGTCCTCGGCGGCGGTGTACGGGGACCAGCCGGTCTCGCCGCTGAGCGAGCGACTCCCGCTTCATCCGCTGAGTGCATACGGTGCCGACAAGCTGGGCTGCGAGCTGCACGCCCGCGTCGCGACGCTCATTCATCGCGTGCCCACCATCGGTCTGCGCTTCTTCAACGTCTACGGACCTCGGCAAGACCCCAAGTCTCCGTACTCCGGAGTGATTTCGATCTTTTGCAATCAGATCAACCGCGGCCTGCCCGTCACCATTTTTGGCGACGGCGACCAGGTCCGCGACTTTGTCTACGTCAGCGACGTGGTACGAGCGCTGCTTCTGGCGATGCAAAAGCCTCATCTGGCCGGTAGCGTCTTCAATGTCTGTACCGAGACTCCTACCTCGATCTTGCAGCTGGCGAGCACCATCGCGTCGCTGTGGCGGACCAGCCCGACGGTTCACTACGCTCGCGCTCGAGATGGCGACATTCGCGTCTCACTCGGCGATTCTCGGCGCGCTGCCGAGCAGCTCAAGTGGACCGCGCGCGTCCATCTGCTGGCGGGGCTGACCGATATGATCCACGATCGCTGGCTCCAGATACCGGCGCAGGTGCCGTCTTCTCCGTCCTTGGCCCACCCTGTCTGATGTCTGCGCACGGGCGGAATCGCACACTGTGGCAAAGCCGCCCATGACCACCCAAGCGAAGCGGCAGACGCTGACATCTAGTGCGCCAACCCTGTAGACCCGTTGAAGCAACAAGCGATTTAGGCGATCTGCCAGCCAGGCCCAATTTCCCGTTATCCCGATGAATTTCCACACTCTATGGTGATGAACTAGCACGACTCAGGCGCGGGGCAGGGCGCGGCTCCACGGACCTTTGGTAAGCCATCTCCAAGGGTTCTTCGCGACGACAAATATGCCCTCATGGGTCGTCCGCCAGGCGATCGGCAGAACAGCCCAAGCAGACGTGGTCGCCCGTGCAGCGTGGTTCTCGGCTTCTGTAGCGGAGCGGCCTACCATTTAACACTAAATTTATATAAGCAAAGGACTTCTGCGGGGCAGTCTGGACTCGCGAAATGATATAAACGCGGTATATTATTGATCAAATTAACTTGCGCTGTACATCTAGTCTAGTTCAAGAAAAAACTGCTGAAAGAGGCAAAAATCATCTTGCTGGCTTGATCGAGTCCTTCTAGGATTACTTCTGTTACGCAGTTATCGTGGATCGACGAAGGCGAGTTGCGGCAGTGGCTCTCGATATGACGAGAGGCTGCGCGCTCGGAAGCCGAAGTTATAGCCGTCGGTCCCTGCTGGATGCGCGCCTAGCTCGATAGTCTTATTTTGCCTACTCAAGACTACCGACTAGCACATCGGGGGCGGTCTTCCCTGTTTAAATAGGGAAATCTCGCGGTTTTTTCGCCGGAGATGCAAGTATTCGGTCCTCCTTGCGCTCGCAGCTTGCTGAGAAACGCGTGGAACTCGCACGCCTATTGAAGTGCGAATGACTAAGCCCGTCTCGACGAGGAAGGGAGGTGGTGAGGCCCTGAACCGGATAAGCCCATAAGGTATGGGCATTGTCCAAACTGCATTGCAATGTGGTTCAATATACCGTCGCACTCTGCGAGCGGTAAGACATCGTGGTTTGCCTGAGGAGAACTGAGTATGAATGCACGACAGATCCTGTTCGGAATTGCTTTGCTCCAGATGATCGCCTGCAACTCGGGGCAGCTGGAAGCGGACGAACTGAGCGAGAGTGCCGCGGCTTTCACGATTGCCGACCAAGTCTACGAAGTGAGGTCCGTAAAGAGCGACAAGTGCCTGGCCGTAAGAGGAGCGAGTAAGTCGCTGGGCGCCAGCACGGTGCAGCTCGGCTGTAACAAGAGCGCGAGCCAACAGTGGGCGGCTCGGCGACTCCCTGACGATACGTACGAACTCAGGGCGCAGCACAGCGGACTGTGCTTGGCGGTGGCGAGCAACTCCGCGCAAAATGGACTGGCAGTGGTCCAGGCCCAATGTACGGGCGGAGCGGAGCAGAAGTGGCTGCTGGTTGATGCGAGCGGCGCCTTCTTGCTCAAGCCCCAGACGACTGGGAGCTACAACCGCAAGTGCATGGATGTCACGGGCGGGTCGATGGAGGACCTCGCCGCAATCATCCAGTGGACCTGCCACGGTGGAGACAATCAGCGCTGGAAGCTGACCGCCGCAGGAAGTACGGGCACCGGAGGAACGACCGGAGGAACGACCGGAGGAACGGCCGGAGGAACGACCGGAGGAACGACCGGAGGAACGACCGGAGGGACTGCTCCGGGGACCAGCACAGTGAGCTACGTGGTCGACAACACCAGCGTCTTTGCGAATCCCGAGCGCGGCTTTTACCACCACCATGAAACGACCGGTGGCACGCCGCTCAGTCAGAGCCAGCTCAATGGGTACCACGCGGAAGGCATCAGCCTGATCATGCGGCTGTTCTACATGGACTCCTTCCGCGGCAGCAGCATTAGCTCGAGCTATCTGTCCGGCATCAGTGCTGACTTTGATCGGGTGCGCGCCGCTGGTCTCAAGACCGTTCTCCGGTTCGCGTACACCAGCAGCATGAGCAAGCCGTACGGCGACGCTCCGCGAGATCGCATCCTGAGCCACCTGGCGCAGCTTAAGCCCATCCTGCAAGCCAATGCAGACATCATCGCGACGGTGCAAGTGGGATTTGTTGGCGCGTGGGGAGAGTGGTACTACACCGACTACTTCGGGGATCTGGGCAGCATCAACTCGTCGCAGTGGGATGATCGGCGGGCGGTGGTAGAAGGGCTGCTCGCAACGCTGCCGAGCACTCGCACGGTGCAGCTCCGCGTTCCGTCCTTCAAGACGCATCTGTACGGTAGTGCGCTGACTTCCACGGAGGCGTTCACGGGTACGGCGAAATCGCGGATTGGCCATCACAATGACTGCTTCTTGGCGAGCCCGGATGACTTTGGTACGTACAGCAATGTCTCGTCGGACAAAGCGTATCTGAACGCGGAGAACCTCTATGTGCCGCAGGGCGGTGAGACCTGCGCGACGTCGGCGTACTCGGACTGGGCCAATGCCAACGCCGACATGGAGCGACTGCGCTACTCCTACCTCAACACCGACTACAACGGGAGCGTGCTGTCGAGCTGGGGCAGCAACCAGGATGTCGCTCGCCGGCGGCTCGGCTATCGGTTCGCGCTGGTCAGCGGTAGCTTCGATGGTGGCGCTCGTCCGGGCGGGGAACTCAACGTGAGCTTGTCGATGCGTAACGATGGCTATGCGGCTCCCTACAATCCACGTGGCGTCGAGATCATCGCTCGCCATCAGAGCACCGGAGCGCGCCTGGTTGCGAAGCTGCCCGTCGAGATGCGGCGATTTGCCCCAGGGACTACCCAGCAAATCGCTGCCCGTCTGTGCGTGCCCGCCGGGACTCCCGAGGGAACCTACGCACTCTCTCTGGCTCTGCCTGATCCCGAGCCAGCGCTTCATGATCGACCCGAATACGCGATTCGCCTGGCCAATAGTGGAGTGTGGGATGCGACAAGCGGTGCCAACAGCCTCAATCGCAGCATCACCATCAGCGCGTCCCTGGCTTCCCCGGCCTGCACTACCGGGAGCAGTCAGCTTCTCCCCTAGTTGATTGTGAATCGCGATGCTCATGACGTAGTCCTCATCGTTGAGATGCGCTTCAGCAAGTCCTGTTCCAACAGGCCCTCCCGAGAGAGAAGTCACCGCTGCACGGTCTCTGCTTACGTGCGGAATTGCCTCAGTCGGGCGGTCCAGTCTCACCCACTCCGCGCAGTACTACTTAGGGGAGGAAAGGAACCGTCACAGGGCTGTCTGGGGTGACATAGATCCAGTCGCTGTACTGCCCGCCGTACAGCTCGGCGGTCGTTGTATGGGAGCCGGTGATCGGAACATGACAAGGCTTGGCTGCGGTCAGGGTGATGTCTTTTCCGGGAGTGATCACCGCTCTGACTCCAGCCGTGCGGAAGTCGGTGGCGCGCTTCATCTTGGTTCCTAGCTCAAGCATGGTCGGACTCTGGATCGGCAGACTGAGCAGCACCCGATACTTTGCAAACGTACGATCAAGCAGCTCGCCGAGCGTACTCGGGGTGTTCGCTCCTGCCGCGCCGGCGCGCAGATTGGCTTGATGAAACATCCAAGGGTCCAGCTCACCGCGCAGCAGGTACTGGAGCAGAATGTCGCTCTCTTTGTCGAGCATCTCATCGAACGTGAGCGGATGATCCCAGGTCGGCCAGCGCCCTCCGGGAGCATAGAGCGCGTTGTATTCCGCGACCCACTGGGCATTGTTGGTCACGTTGTAGTACAGGTTCACAGGACGCCGCGGAATCTCGAAGATCGTCGACTGCAGCGAGTTATACAGGCCGATGTTGGGAAGCGGATTGTCCTGTCCCATGACCGACGTATCCGAGACGACAAATCGGACGCCGCTGTCGCTCACGGCTCTCATGGCGCTGGGATTCCCAAGCCCGGACACGTTGGGGGTGATCAGTACCTTGCTATCAAAGCTCGACAGTCCGAGCCAGGTGGCGCGGCTGTTGTTTGGCAGAAGCTCATCCATCGTGTCCGCGTACGAGAGCGCATCAAGATACTTGTGCGACCACGTATGGCTGATCCACTTGAACTTACCCTGTTCGGCCTTGGCAGCGGCGGTTAGATCATCGCTGACATACTGCCCCGGCATCGTTCCCACTCCATTGAAAGCGAGATCGAGTCGGAAGTGTGCAAACAGCGGATCACTCTGAACTTTGGACTGCCAGTTGACGAGCGCCGTGAGATCGGCAGCGTTCATGCGAAAGGTCAGACCAGGAGATACGTCCGTGGCAGGCCACTCATCATTGGGAATAAACAGATCATCTACCTGCGCGCTCGCCGAGATCCGATGCTCGCCGACATAAAAGCCACGCGTCACCCAGTTCACAACGTCGTAGCTAAGTTGCAGCGTGTGGACCAGGAACGGATTCGAGTCGAAGGTCAGCGCGATGTTCTCTCGTCCATCGGCGTACTTTTTGTAGAGGACTAGCGCATGGCCTTGCGCGTCGCTGACCAGGGGTGAAATAGTCTCTCCGGTTGCGGGCGTCGCGGGGCGCGCTAGATACGTGTACGCATTCTTGATCCGCAGACCTGCGGCTCTGTTAACGGAGCCAAACACATTCATTGGATCAGCATGGAAGGCCGCCAGGTGCGGACGCATGTCAGAAGTAGCGATGGCACTGGCGGGACCAAAGCCGAGGTCGGGCGAAGGATAACTGTAGAACGTGACCTGTCGGATCACGAAGGACGCTTCGTAGTTCCACAGCGCGAGCCAGTCTGTCTGGGAGAGTGCGCTCCGGAAGGTCTTTCCGCCATCGGCGGAGTACGACAGGGAGTCGGTCGTGAGAATGATCGCGGCGAAGTTGCCGTGACTTCCTGTGGACAAAAGTGCGGCCAAGCTGGCAGGGGGTAGCTTGGTGGCGACGACGACTTGATAGGGAATGAGCGCATAGTCCAGACTGCGCGAGATCGCCGGAAGATCATTTTCATTGCCATCGGAACTCAGGACAAGCACCTTGGCATCAAGGTTGACTTGAGATTGCGGAGGGTCGGTGGAGACCGACACTGAGGGCCGCGTTGCTGGCAGACTACCGGAGTCCGGAATCGGAAACGTCGGCGGGGCAGGACTGGTGGTCGGGACTCCGAATGTCCGGCTCGGCTCGTCGGTACAAGTGGCAAAGAAGGCGGTCAATAGTAGGAGTGAAAGATGTCCCAACAGATTGCGAGTCATGCTGCATCTCCCTCGTTCTCAATGACTGAAAAGCGCACGTTGCACAGATCCATGGACATGCAAGACCAGAGCCATGTACCGCCCCCTCTATGTGTGGAGATGGTTTCGCTTGCATTCTGTGCGGATATGTCACGGCGCATTGGCGTGCGGATCTGACGCCCTGCGCGGAGTCGACACAAGTAGGACTACCGCTAGGAATCTGTCTGTGACGGACGGAGTCGTCGTTCGACCAAGCGATGGCATGCAATCTGCAGTTAGGAGGGCTGAGTCCGCTGCAAATTAGAGGGACTCAGATCGGAGCTTGTGATGGGTCGAAACTTCTGGGCTCTTCTCAATAGTGGCATTGCGCTGATTCTGCTCGGGTTGGGCATCACAGTGGGAGTCAAGGAAGCTCAACGTCGCAACAGGCTGTCTTTTCGCGTGCGGCAGCGAGCCCGTCGCATACGGACGCGCTTTGGACTGTCTTGAACACAAAAGGGGGTCTGATGACTGCACTCAAACCGTTGGAACTAGTCCGCGGTCGGTAGGCTGAGCCGGAAGGTGGTTTCGGGAGGGCCGGGATCGCGGACTTCGATGCGGCCTCCATGCTGCTCGGCGACTGCGGCGACGATGGCCAGACCGAGTCCGCTGCCGCCGGTGTCGCGACGGGTGGTGACGAAGCGCTCGAACAGGCGGCCTAGAATTTCGGGAGAGACTCCGGGGCCGCGGTTGGCGATTTCGAGACAGATCCGCTCTGGCTCTTGGGAGATGCGGACGGTGACCTGCGGGGCCCGCTCGGTCGAGGCGTCGGAGAAGGCGATCGCATTGTCAATCAGGTTGTCGACGGCACGGCGCAGCCAAGGTTCATCGCCGAGGACCATTACTTCGCTGGGTAGCTCGCTGTGGATGTCGATGCGGCGGCGAGTCGCTTGAGCCGCGTGGGCCTCAATCGACTGACGGGTTAGCTCGGCCAGATCGACCGGCTCACGCACCACTCCGCGCGCTTGCAGTCGGGTCAGCATCAGCAGGTTGTTGAGAATGCCTTGGAGTCGCGTCGCTGCTTCGGCAATCCGGCCCACAAAGCGCCGCGCCGTCTCGGGCTCGTCGAGCGCTCCGTCGGTAAGCACCTCTGCTGCCGCCCGAATTGCCGCCACCGGGTTCTTCAGCTCATGCGATAGATCTGCCGCCAGCTTCTCGGCGAGGTGACGACCTTCCAGCTCGCGCCGCATCGACTCCACCGCCTGAGTGAGCGTACGGACCTCGCGACCGAACGGTGGCGGTAGCACCGCTTGCCGCTCGCCCTGGGCGATCCGCGACGCGGCTTTGGTGAGTCGTTCAATTGGCGACGCAATCGCTCGGCCAATCAGCGCCGCTGCACTCGCCGTCCCCAGGACCAATAGGAGCGTCAGCAGCGCTGCCCGCGACGCCACTTCGCGGAGAATCTGCCGAAAGCCCAGGCTCTCCCTCGACACCCGCACCGCCCCGAGCACCGTTCCGTCGGAGGCTTGCAGCAGCGCTTGCTCGATCGGTCGCTGCGGAATCGGCACGCCGCTGCCCACCAGCAGGTTTCCCGACGGATCGACCACCTCGATATGCAGGCCGCCTGGGCGAACCTCGGCGAGTCGCTGGAGCGATGGGACACTCCGCAGCTCTTCGGGTGTGCGACCGGACATCATGATCAGCGACGACAGCAGCGCCGCTTCCTCTCGTGAGACCTCGGCCAAAAGGCGCGCCGCCCGCAGCTCCAGCCGCTGCACCGCGAGCAGACCCAAAAGTGCAGCGAAACCTCCCGACACCGTCGCCATCGCCACGAACACCTGCATGCGAATCGACAGGCCGTGACGCAGCGAGCGCCCAAGCCGCCACAGCATGAACGCGGCGAACAGCGCCAGCAGCAGCGACGCCAGAAGCGGGACATGTACAGCCATGGCGCCACGCTACACCAAAACCTGGCTGTGCTAGCCTGGCGGATTATGAAGCAAAGCACCCAATGGATGTTGTTGGTTTCCCTGGTCCTTCTGCCGCGTGGCGCCGTCGCTGACAAGGCACCGCCGCCGCGAGCCCATGCGCACGATGTGGCTTCTGGCGGGCACATGGGACATGGCGGGCACGGTGACCAGCCGATGGTTCATCGCTTTGAGGACCCGGCGAAGTGGACTCCGGTGTTCGACAGCCCTGATCGCGACGGCTGGCAGAAACCGCAAGAGATCATCAAGCGGCTCCAGATTGCGCCGGGGATGACGGTCGCGGACATTGGTGCTGGGACGGGCTACTTGATGCCGCACCTCGCAGCGGCGACGGGTGACAAAGGCAAGGTGATTGCCGTCGACATCGAGCCGAAGATGGTCCTTCATCTGACCGAGCGCGCCAAGAAGGCCAAGCTGCCGCAGGTCACCGCCCAGCTTGCCGAGCCGAGTGATCCCAAGCTGCTGCCGAATGGTGTTGACAAAATCCTGTTTCTCGATACCTGGCACCATGTGCCGTCGCGGGCGGCCTATGCGCAGAAGCTGTTTGCGGCGCTGCGACCGGGCGGGGCGGTCTATATCATCGACTTCACCCAGGAGTCGTCGCACGGGCCGCCGAAGAAACACCGTCTGACCCCCGACGCGGTCATGTTCGATCTGAACGCCGCCGGTTTTCAAAGCGCCGTGCTGCCCGAGGAGCTGCCCGACCAGTACATCGTCGTCGGCAAGAAGCGTGCCCAGTAACCGCTTTTTCGTCATGTCGCCGCCGTCGTGATAAAGCCAGCTTGTGAGCCTGTTTGAGCCTTCGCTGACCCTGGTCATTCCTGCCTTCAATGAGGCCGACAACCTCAAAGTGGTCTTGCCCGCGGCGATCCGTTACATCGTCGAGCGCTGCGTCAGCTGCGAGATCCTGCTCGTCGATGACGGTTCCACCGACGGGACGGCTCAAGTGGCGGCGGAGCTTGCGGCCCAGCACCCCGAGCGACTGCGCATCATCACCCATCCCCGCAACCAGGGACTGACGGCGGCGCTGCGGAGCGGCTTTTTTGGGGCGCACAGCGAGCTGGTGACCTGGATTCCTGCCGACGGACAGATTGCGCTCACCGAGCTGGACAAGATGCTGCGGGCCTATCGTGGCGAAGACCTGCTGCTCACCACCTATCGCCATCGTCCCGACGGGCTGTGGCGGGCGACGATGTCGAAGACGGTGCGGCTGATGGTGCGGCTGACGACGGGCTTTGCTGATCGTTTGGAGGGTCCGTATCTGTTTCGGCGGGCGCTCATCGACGAGCTGAACCTGGTCTGCAACCGCTCGGCGGGCTCGATTGGGCTGGAGATTGCCGCCAAGAGTCGATCGCTGGGCAAGCGGATTGGATCGACGGAGATCGAGTGTCTACCGAGGCTGTCTGGTCGCTCCAAGGTCGCCGACCTGCGCAACATCGTGACCTACGTGGGCGAGATCTGGCTGATCCATCGGTCGCAGAAGGAGCTGCTCGCGTCCCGTCGGGAGACCAGCCCGCCCAGCAGCCCGCAAGCTCGGTAGAAAGTCCGTCAGCGCGGCCAGCAGACTCGTCGCATGCGGCGGCAGCCCTGGTTCGTCGCCGCGGCCATCGTGCAGCAGCAGCACCCGCGGTCGGCCCTTCCGCAGCCCGAGCGAGCGCACCAGCTGCATGCGTGCAAGAAGCGTCGACGGCGGTGGCGCATCGGTGTCCCAGATTCCGTGATCCCACAGACACAGCGACAGACCGGCCTGACGCAGCGCGTCAAACAGCGCCAGCGTGCGAACGCCGTGACTCGGTCGAAACAGCTGCACCGGCTGCCCCGCGAGGATCGCCAAGCGCTCACGACCTCGGCGGAGACTCTGCACCAGCTCGGCCCGCGAGCGACCAAGCGGCAGCCGATGATCCTCGCCATGGAGCCCCAGCAAGTGCCCTTCGGCGACGATACGACGAATCAAGTGCGGACTGCGCTCGGCCTTGTGGAGCAGCACGAAAAACGACGCCCGCAGTCCACTTTCGCGCAGCAGATCGAGCACCCGGTCGGTAAGCCCGTAGGTCGGCCCATCGTCGAAGGACAAGAGCAGCCCCTGTCCGAAAGGCTGGGGCAGCTCGCCGCGCAGGTCGTGGGGCACCAGCAGCATTCCGACGGGAACCCGACACCACAAGAGATAGAGCAGCGCTCCACTCACTGCCAACTCAGCGACGAAGAGGAGTAGCCAGTGCGCGGACCAGACCAGCCACGGCAAGAGCAGCAGCAGCAGTGTCAGCAAAAGCAGCAGTGCGACCTTGGCCTGCGCCGCCCATGGAACGACTCGCAGCGCCCGCAGCACGGTCAGCGGCTCCGTCGGGGTGGTGGCCGCAACAAGCCGTTACCGATGACCGTGAGGGTGATGAGCAGCACGCTCCACACGCTGCGCAGAAGCTGTCGCATGCCGAGCGATGTATCACAGCCGGCACTGCGTGGACTCCGGCGACGAACTGATTCGATGGGCTTAGTCTTTGAGCTGCTCGACTTGCTGACGCAGATACTGGTAGCCGCGATTTCCCAGGTGCTTGCCTTTGTCGACGGCCTCACTGCTCGTCCGCTTGGCGTCCTCGGCCAGAATGCTCGTGGTTCCCCACAGCAGCAGGGCAGGGCGTGCCAGCTTGGCCGTCCGCTCCGGTCCCAGCAGCACCGCCACCATTGCCAGCACGGTCTTGAGGCCGCCAATCCGCGCAAGAACGGCGCGGGCCACCACCAGCTGCGCGCGACCTCGTCCAAACAGCACAAAGCCCCCATCGAGCTTGGCCATCGACGCGGCGCACTGCTTGACCTCGGCGCGCTCTTCCTCGGTCAGATACGGACTCTGCGCCAGGTGATCGAGTCGCTGGCTGGCGCGGGAGTAGTCCTTGCGGTGCAGCAGCAGCGAGATCTGTGCCCAGTCGGTCAGCTCGTTGTCGAGGCCCAGCTCCTGTACCAGCTGCACGGCCGCTTCCAGATCTTCGTAACCGCGCTCATCGCGATGGAGCGCAAAGCGATTGAAGCTGCGGGTGGCGTGACCGAGCGCGCGCAGTCCTTTGTGATAATCGTCGCCACTGATGTGCGTACCGTCGGTTTTTTGTGCGAGCAGCTGCTGCCGCTCCGCCGCGGTCATGCTGCGCAGCGTCTCGAGGTAGCCAGTCAGCTCCTCTTCGGCGGCGTAGTGCTTTTCCCCGAGCATGAACTGTAGGCCCCGACACAGCTGGGCGGCCAGGCGCATCTCGACGGGCCAGCCCGGCTGCGGCGTCGCCCGATCGAACTCATAATAGACCCAGTCGATGAGCGGCTTCTGTTTCCCTGCCGCGTAAACAATCAGGTCGAGGATGCCAGTGAACAGATGCTCCGCTGGTGCGCCGTACCACGCTGCCGGCAGCCGCCCCGCTTTCGCCACGTCCCAGATCAGCGGATAGCGATCTTCATCTTCCTTGATGAGGATCGCGCCGCTGCGATACAGCGCCGACACCAGCGCCACAAGCCGCTTGCTCTCGCCGACCAGCTCGGTCTGTTCGATCGACAGCTGCGCCGAGGCCTCGTTGCTGAGGCGAATCACCTCGGCGATCTGAGGCGGCGGCGGTTCAAGGGCGCTGGCCCGGATCACGGTCTTCATGCCGCGATATGGCAGCACCAGCAGCGACGAGTTGAGCGTCCGATGGACCTCTTCCCGTTCCTGGCGAGCGCGCTCGGCATCGGAGATCGGCAGGCAGGAACGACAGCCTCCCAGCAAAGTACTCGAGAGCATCAGGAACAGCAGCGCCAGGGCTTCTAGGACTCGCGAACGGTGCGGCTTTGCGATCACAGCGTTGATGGTGAATCAGTCCGTAGGTCTACGTCTAGGTTCCGTCGCTGGCAGCCGTGCCGATCACTGAATGCGGTAGCGGATCGGCATGGTCTGGTAGCCGTTCACCAGCGCAGAGTTCATGCGCACCGCTGGACCACTGACCTCGATCTTGAACAGGCGGCGCAGAATTTCAACGAACATGCAGCGTGCTTCCAGCCGTGCCCGCGTCGCTCCCACACAGAGGTGCGCACCGACGCCAAACGCCAGATGCGGGTTCGGACTGCGCGTGATGTCGAACCGATCGGGATCGGCAAGCACGCGCTCATCACGATTCGCCGAGGCATGGACCAGAATCACCCGATCGCCTTCGCGCAGCAGCTTGCCGTGCAGCTCGCTGTCGCGGTTGGCGGTGCGGCGGAACTCGGTCACTGGCGACACGTAGCGCAGCATTTCCTCGACGGCAGAGGGAATCAGCTCGGGCTCACTGCGGAGTCTCCTAAGCTGCTCCGGATGTTCCAGCAGCGCCATCATTGCGCTCGAGATCAGGTTCCGCGTCGTCTCGTTGCCGGCCACCACCAGCAGGAAAAAGTAGGCATTGGACTCCGCGTGGGTGAGCCGCTCGCCATTGACCTCAGCACAGAGCAGCTGACTGGCCACGTCCTCACCGGGCTCCTGAATGCGCCTGCTGGCCAGCTGATCGATGTACATATAGATATGCAGCGAGGCCGCCAGCGGCGCTTCGCTGTTCCCCCGATTCATCATCACCTCGGTCTGCTGGACCAGCTGCGCCCAGTCTGCTTCCGGAACCCCAAGCAGCATGAAGATGACCTGCATCGGCACTTGGCTCGCCACGTCCGTGACGAAGTCGCACGCACTACGTCCTGCCAGACGATCGATCACGCGCTGGCACAGCTCGCGCACCTGCGGCTCCATCCGCTCGACGGCGCGCGAGGCAAGGGAGCGACTGATGAGCCGCCGGTAACGGGGATGTCCCGGCGGGTCCATGTTGATGAGCATCAGCCTGCTCAGCTCCAGCCGCACGGGAGGGTCGTTGAGCAGATTGGTCCCACCACGATAGGAGGAGTAGCTGCTCGTATCGATGAGCGCCTGTGTACGTCGGCATGACGGGTCAGCGGCCAGAATCCCGGATCGTCCGGCCCTGTATACGCCGAGCGATGAAAGGACGCCGGCTCCTGTTCACGAAGCGCGCGATACACCTGATGTGGAACTGCGCGCTGATGCGTTGCCGGATCGAGTAGGTCTACGTCGTGGCCGATCGTGCCAATACTTCTTCCCCAGGTTGTTATCATCGCACGGGAGTTTGTTGCGCTCAGATATCGCGATGACTCAGCGACGCAGAAGTGATAGGAAACGGAGTCCGTCAGGAAGGGATTACTTCGCCCATTCCGAGTGGAATGTGCCGGGCTTATCGGTGCGTTCGTAGGTGTGGGATCCGAACAGATCGCGCTGACACTGAATCAGACTGGCCGGCAAGCGACTCTGGCGAATCGTGTCGTAATAGGATAGCGCGCCACCCATCGCCAGCGTCGGGACTCCGTGTTCGGCAGAGAGACCGATGACCCGTCGCCATGCCGTCTGCCGCACCTTCAATTCCTCTGCAAAGCTCGGATCGAGGAGCAGGTTGGGAAGCTGCGGATCGCGATCAAAGGCGGCCTTGATGCGCGATAAAAACTGCGCTCGAATGATGCAGCCGCCTCGCCAAATCGCGGCAATCTCGCCGAGAGGCAGATTCCAATTCCGAGTCTGCGAGGCCACCTGAAGCAGCCGCAGTCCTTGCGCATACGAGCACGCCTTGCTGGCATACAGAGCCGCCCGCACATCATCGATCAGCTGCCGCCGCTCCTCTTTTGACAGTGCCTTGGGAGTCGGTCCCTGAAGCTTTTCACTGGCGGCCACTCGCGCGGTTTTCTGCGACGACAAAACCCGTGCATCGACCGCGCTCGCGATCACCGGAATCGGCACTCCCAGCTCGACCGCATCCTGCACCGTCCACTTTCCCGTTCCCTTCATTCCCGAGCTATCGAGCACCTTGTCGATCAGCTCTCCTTCGCCATCGGGATCGGGAGTCCGGAAGATGCGCGCGGTGATCTCGATCAGGAACGACTGTAGCTCGCTGTGATTCCACGACGTGAACACCTCGGCCAGCTCGGCATTCGACAGGCCACCGACGCGGCGAAGGACATCATAGGACTCGGCGATAAGCTGCATATCGCCGTACTCGATGCCGTTGTGAACCATCTTGACGTAGTGGCCGGAGCCGCCCGGACCGATGTACGTAACGCAATGGCCACCGTCTTCACCATCGGCACCAGGGATTTGTGCGGCGATCTTGCGGACCACATCGGCCAGTGACTCGAACGCCTCCCGTGGGCCACCTGGCATCAGCGACGGACCGTGACGGGCTCCCTCTTCACCGCCGGAGACTCCCATTCCCAGGTAATGAATGCCATGCGCCGAAAGCTCGCGGGAGCGTCGCTCGGTATTGGTGAAGTGTTCGTTTCCACCATCGACAATCATGTCACCCGGCTGGAGCAGAGGGAGCAGCTTCGCGATGGTGTCGTCGACGGGCTGACCCGCCTTGACCATCATGATGATCCGGCGTGGTCGCTTCAGTGCCGCCACCAGCTCCTCGGCGGTCCGCGCACCGAAGGTCTGCGGGAAACTTTCGTGCGCGGCCCGCTGGAGGAAGGAATCGATCTTGTCGCTGGTCCGGTTGTGAACCGCCACCGAGAAGCCCTTCTCGAGCATGTTGAGGGCGAGGATTTCACCCATCACCGCGAGTCCGACCAGGCCAACGTCGTACAGGATCTCACTCATTTGCATCGTCTCCTTGCGCCGCTTGTCGACACGATATCACGTGACCTCGGTGGCCGGGCCGGTCGCCCCTAGCCGCCTCTCCAAGTCAGCAGGAACGCGCAGGATTTTGCTGTCTGTAAATGTAATTTAGAATACAAAAAACGTGATACCATCACACCACGATGAAAAACATTCGCGACGAAATCGAGCGGCTTACGGCGCTGCTGTCATTTCGCATCGAACACCTGACCAAGCGTGATGGTCGGCCCGCCCAGTTTTCTAGCAAAGCAGTGGTGGTTCGCCCGGGGCAGCTGGTGCAGTTGTTTTCCACGCTGATCCACCTGCCTCGCGGTTTTGCAGCGACATTCATGCCGCGCTCGCAGCCCGAGAGCGATGGCACTTGGAGAATCGACATCCGGCGCAACGACGGCGTCACCCGCGAGAGCTGGTTTGACGGCATCGTCGTCGGCTCAGATGGCAATGAAATCACCCTGCTCTATAAGGGGCAGCCGCTGACCATGGCAAACCTCGAGCGCATCGTCGACGATCTGGCCAAGCCGGGTCTGTCGGGAATGGCGCTGGACGTCAATCGGCTCTACCGCATGTTCTTCGGGCGGATGGATCTGGCGCTGATGGATCAACTCGGACTGATTCGGGACGTCGACCTGCTTGATGACATTTACGTGGCCCTGCTCAACGGCAAGAGCCAGCGCGTCGTCGATCAGCTGATTCTCCAGACTGAGGACGCACCGCCACTTGCCAGCGCCGCCTCGCCGCCCGCTGTGATGGAGCCGCCCGCTCCCCCGGCGACGACTGCAAGCGCACCGTCGGCTGCGGCAGTGCCAGCGTCGGTAGAGCCATCCCTCGCCCCAGAAAACTCGTAGCAAAAGCGCACCAGTGGGTCAGGCGGATGTCGTCTCGCCGCGCTTTGGATTAAGCTAGCCGCATGCTGCTTGCGGTGGACATCGGCAACACCAACATCGTCTTCGGCGTCTTCGACGGAGCGAACCTCCTCACTCACTTTCGCATCGAGACGCGCAAGGCTCGCACCGAGGACGAATATGCGGCGCTGCTCCACTCTATGTTCGCGCTGAGCGGGCTGCCGTTTCGGGCGAGTCCGCAGCGTGACACCCCGGCTGACGAGCCTCCCCCGAGCGATCCGGCGAGGAGCAGCACCGAAGGTCAGGTGACGGCGATCTCGGCCCAGCCTGGCGAGCGTGGTGAGCGCGGCATCCGAGCCGGCATCTTGGCGACGGTGGTGCCGCCCGTGCTGGCTGCATTTCAGCGGCTCTTCCGACGCTACCTTCACATTGAACCAGTCGTCGTCGGACCGGGCTCGCGGACCGGAATGCCTATCCTCTATGAAAATCCGCGCGAGGTCGGCGCTGACCGCATCATCAATGCCGTCGCTGCCTACGACCGCCATCGCGCCGGCTGCTTGGTCGTCGACTTCGGCACTGCCACCACCTTTGATGTCGTGACGCCCAAGGGCGAATACCTCGGTGGGGCGATCGCACCGGGCATTGGCATCAGCGCCGACGCCTTGTTCCACGCTGCCGCCAAGCTGCCCCGCGTCGAGCTGGCCAGGCCGCGCTCGGTCATCGGCAAAAACACCGTCTCAAGCATGCAGTCTGGTTTGGTCTACGGTTACGTGGGACTCGTCGACGGCATTGTCGAGCGCATGCGCGCCGAGGTTGATTTCCCACTCAAGGTCATCGCCACCGGCGGACTCGCTCCGCTCATCGCCAAAGACAGCCGCACCATCGAAGAGTGCGACGAGATGCTGACGCTCACTGGCCTGCGGCTTATCTTCGAACGTGAACAGCGACGGAGTAGCCGAGCATGAGCGACGTGCAGGACAAACCACAGCCGAGCCAGCTCGCGGACGACTCCGACGAAAGCTCGGGGCGCCGGGATTCGCTCTTTACTCGGGTTGTCTCGTGGCTGCTGATCGGCATGTTTGTGGTCATCCTGGCCAATGAAGCCCGTCGCTGGCTGATGACTCTGCACACGGCTCCGCAAGGGGGTCGGGAGGCGCCGGACTTCTCGGTGGCACGCATCGATGCGCAGGCCTCGCCGGGGGAGCGCTTCCAGCTGTCGGCACAGCGCGGTCATCCGGTGCTGATCGACTTCTGGGCGACGTGGTGTGGTCCGTGCAAGGAGTCACTGCCTCTCATCGACCAGGTTCACCTGCAGCTTCAGCCACGCGGCCTGCGCACCATCGCCATCGAGATCGAAGGCGCGGAGGTCAAGGCCAAGCAGTTCGCCCAGTCCCTTGGGCTCAAGATGCCCCTCGGGAGTGATCCGGGCATCGTCTCGGAGCGATACGGCATCACCCAGATTCCCCTTACGGTCCTCATCGACGGCGACGGACAACTGCGTCGGATCTTTCGCGGCGTTCACAGCACCGAAGAGCTAACCCGCGCCATCGAGTCCGTCGGCCTCCGCTAAGCAATGTCTGAACAACCGCCTGCACCTGAGACCAGCCGGCCCGCCGAGCAGCCGGTCAAGTCCGTCGCCAAACCGATGGCCAAGGCTGCGCTGCTGCTGTCTGTGGCAACGCTGGTGTCGCGGATTCTCGGTCTGCTGCGCGAGCAAGTATTCGCGGCGCTCCTCGGTGCTGGTTACTACGGCGATGCCTTCACGATGGCCTTTCGCCTTCCCAACCTGCTTCGCGACCTGTTTGCCGAGGGAGCCCTCTCGGCAGCCTTTCAGCCCGCCTTCATCGAGATCCGCAAGAAGTCCGGCCCCGAGGCTGCCTTTGCCCTGGCCAACGCCGTGACGACTCTCTTGCTGATGGTCGTCGGCGCGCTCGTCCTGTTGGGCATGCTGTTCGCGCCGCAGCTCGTCGACACCTGGGGCGTTGGCTTCGCGCAGATTCCCGGCAAGGCCGAGCTGACCGTACTGCTCACCCGCATCATGATGCCGTTTTTGCTGCTGGTGTCTGTCGCTGCAGTGGCGATGGGAATGCTCAATGCCGAGCAGCGGTTCGTGCCCCCGGCGCTGGCTCCAGCCCTGTTCAATCTGGCGGCCATTGTCGTCGGTGGAACGCTGTGGTTGCTTGGGACGGGTCGGACCCGGACGGCGGCGATCGCCTGGGCCGCATCGACGATGCTGGGTGGACTGTTGCAGCTGCTCGCGCAGTGGCTGCCGCTGTTTCGCAGTGGCTATCGGCTGCGCCTGCATGCGGTGTTCTCTCATCCGGGGCTGCGGACGGTGCTCCTGGCGATGGCCCCAGCGACGATTGGGCTCGCCGCCACGCAGGTCAACATCTACGTCAGCTCGTCGTTTGCGTCGCAGCAAGATGGCGCAGTGACCTGGCTTCAGGTGGCGTTCCGACTGATGCAGCTGCCGATTGGCGTGTTTGGCGTCGCGGTCGGAACGGTGGCCCTGGCCCAGGCTGCCGACAGTGCTTCGGAGTCGGATCTGCGCACGGCCCTCGATGGGGTTCGCGACACCCTGCGACGAGGTCTGCGCCTGACGACGTTCTATACGCTGCCGACGGCGGTCTCGCTGTGGGTGCTGTCCGAGCCGATCCTGCGCGTCATTTACCAGCACGGCGCGTTTTCCGCCCATGACACGGCGCAGGCGGCGGCGGCGCTTCGCTACTACGCGCTCGGGCTGCTCTGTTACTCGGGGATCAAGGTGGTCGCGCCGGTGTTTTACGCGCTCAAGCGGGCGAGGATTCCGATGCTGGCGTCGCTGCTGGCGGTGCTGTGCGGCGTGCTGTGGAATGTTGCGCTTCACCCGCGCTTCGGCTATCTGGCGCTGGCACTCGGGACGACGGTGACTGCAAGTGTCAACTTTGGCGTGCTGCTCGTCTCGTTCCGACGGATGTACGGTGCGCTGCTGCGGGCCGGTGACGCGCTCGCGCTGGGCCAGATGGTCATGCTCTCGACGCTGTCTGGGGTGGTGATGGCTACGACACTGTGGGCATACAAAACCGCCACAGGAGAAAGCACACTCGCCACATCGACAAGCGGTGGAATTGCCGTGGTGTCCCTTGCGCTACTTTTGGGCGGATTGACTTATGTAGGAATCGGCAGGCTGACAAAACTAGCGGAGGTCGAGGACATCATAGCAATCCTCAACCGCCGCTTACGCCGATAAATCGCTGGCTACGGTGCGGTGAGCGTAGCCGAGTAGCTGACGGTGCAAGGCGTCGTTTGCTTGCAGCTGCCGGCGGTCACAGACCCAAACTGGACTCGGTTCTGGGTCAGCATGACACTGACCGTGTTGCGCGCCGTCACGGTGACATTGATCGAAGTGTCGGCCGTCCAGGTGCAGTTGGCGTCCGAATAGGCGATAAGGGAGGTGAGCGTTCCCTTATTGCAGTTCACCATGCCGCAGCCAATCTTCGTGGGCTGCATGCCGGCTGCCGGAACACTCTCGATGCAGAGACTGCCGGTGCCGTCGTTGTACAGGTGACGCAGGACTCCTTCGAGCTGGGCGCGTGCTGCCACCGGATCGAAGGTCGTCGCCAAACACGTGGTGCTGATGGGGTTGCTGGTTCCGCTCTGCGTGTAGTTTTTGTCCTGAACCTGATAGATGGTGGCGCCGCCGCAAACCAGCGATCCGCCATCAGTTCCGTTCAGGAGATCGTCGACACCACCACAACCGAGAGCAAATAGAACCGGAGCAATCAAGAGGCCAAGTTTCTTCATTGTGATACTCCTTTGACTTTAGGGACTAAGGTCCAACGACAGAGCCCCCACCACGGGGGCTCGATAAGACTACAGTCCAGCCGCTGCGTTGCCTGGAGCAACCTTGACCGGGTTGCTAGCCGTGCCGACCGGGGCGGCGGTGTTGACCGGGGCGGCGACCGGGGCGGTCTTCGGGGCAGCCTTGGCACTGGAGTGCTTGGCGGGGGACGCCTTCGGGTCGACCGGCGGGGGGACGGCAGCGGCGGGCTGGCAGGTGGCGAGCTTGGCGTCCGCCTCCTTGAGCTTGGCGTCCGAGTCCATCAGCTTGGTCTGGGCATCCTTGGCGTCCTGCGTGGCCTTGTCGATCTGGCCCTTCATCAGGTCGCGCTCGGCAGTCACCTTGGCCAGCTCGACCTTGGTCTTATCGAGCTCTTCCTTCGACTGATCGCAGCCGCCGACCAGAGCCATTCCCATCACAAGCGCCATCACAGACTTGATTGCTTTCATCGATCTCTCCTTTTGGACTTTTCGTCCTTCACTTTAACCCAAAGTCGAGGGCCACCGGAGCCCCATCGCTTTCCCAGGCACCTAGCATGTCCCGGGCCAACCTCCAAGAAAGTCGCTCCGGTGTACCTCGGCCTAATACACGCGCTCGTGGGGAAGGTGATCCCTCGGCGAGCGGAAATGTTGAAACGGTGCGTACTGTAGAAAATTGGATACACGGCTGGTGTAGACGCAGGCGAAGTCCTCGACCTGCTGCCCGAAGCGCGAATTTTCCGCCGCCGCCTTGAGCAGCGGTCCCCAAAAAGGATTGAAGGCCTGCTCGATTTCGTGCTCGAGCCGATCCATTTCGTCGTCGGTGGAGCGAATCTGGACGCGCATCGCCTCGCCGTGCTGGCGTAGCTCGATCTGCGCCTCGGATACGGTCTTGTGATGAGACTCTGTCGATAGCAGGTGCAACGGCGAATCGCCGTCGGTCATCCCGCGCAGCCGTCGACCGAGCACCTGGGTAAAGCGCAGCTCGGCCTCGACCCGGTGACGCTTGCGCTCGAGCGCTTCGAGCTGCTGGAGATGGGACTCGACGACGCGCTGATGGAGCAGCTCATCTTCCAGCTCTTGAATGATCATCGCCGTGCGCCACACCGACGCACGCTTGGCGCGGTACATATCACCGTAGATGTGGTCACCGATGTAGAGCACGCGATCGCCCCGCAGCCCAAGCAGTCGGTCGAGCGCGAGCACATTGCCGCCCTGGCAGATGCGGCCACGCGACGGTGGTTCATTACCGGCCAGCTCACCACGCACCTTGCCATCCGCGTCGAGCGCGAGCAGAGGCGACTTCTCGGTGAAAAACGACGGCTTCTTGGCATCGACAACGATCACATCAAAGTAGCTACGCCACGACGAGTAACCAGGCAGGCGCTTGTCAAGCAAATACGACATCACCGCCTGCGTGTAATCGAGCCCGCTGTTGGTCAGAAGAAACAGACGCTTGCCCGCCGAGCGAAACCGATGCAGCGTCGCCGGCAGGTCGGGATCAAAGGCAATGTAGCTGGCCATCTCGGCCTTGATGACGCGCTTGATGCTCTCGTCGCGGTGGGCTTCGTCGATGCTCTCACGGATGTCGGCCCACAGCTGGCTGTAGCGACGCGACTTCTGCTCGAGGGGCAGCTCCGCAAAGCTCGGGTCCGCATCGAAGAAGTCCACGATTTGCGCAAACAACACCGCCTCGGGTAGCGCAAACAGCGTGTCGATCCATGCGTAGTGTGACGGCAGAATGCGCAGCAGCTGCTCTCGATAGAGCTTGCGGCGCTCGACGCGGGAGAGCGGACGGGTGCCGTGGTAGGCGCGTCCGACGTAGCCGTAGCGATCCATCTTGAGCAGGTTGCCGCGATCGCGATCGACGACCAGGCCGCGAATCGCCAGCTGTGCGTCGTAGGGCAGGGCACGCAGCGTGTCGGGGTAGCCTCGCCGCGTAATCATCTTTTGAAGGGTACATGCCGCCGACAGCGCTTCGAGCTTGGGCTGGTTGTAGAGTGCCAGCGTGTAGTCCATGTCGAAGCCGATGACCTCGATGTGGTCCATCCGCAGGTGGCGGTTTACGAAGACCCGCCGCGTTCGTTCGGGAGCCAGCGCGCCGAGCGGGGCCAGCGACGCCAGCAGCTGTCCGTGCGGCTCGTCTTCCGGGTCTTGAGAGGAGGACTGGCTGTCAGGTGGGGTCAGGTCGGCCTTCATCGGGTTCTCAGAACTGTTCACTATATCGCGAAGTTTTCGACACCACCAGCAGGCTGCGCACCCTCGACACGAAGAAACGGGTCGATTGGCATGATGGCTGGACAGGTGAGTGCCGGTGAGCTATCAAATCGGTATGTCTTCTGCATATGCTCCCCAGTTTGGCGCGCGGTTTCAGTTCGATCGGCTCACCGTCGACGATCTGCAAGCTCACTACTCGGTGCGGATTCACTTTGCCGCAGCTCATCACGACATCGATCTGAGGATTGGCTTGGCGGGCGGCGAGCTGTCGCTGACGGCCGTCGGTGGTGAGCTGACCGTGCCGGAGTGGACGAGGGCGTTTGTGATGGCGCTGGCGAAGCAGCTGTACCGCGGTTTCCGTCGAGAAGAAGGCTGGCCACGCCGAATCATGCGTTGGCACCAAGCTCCGATTGAGACTGCGGCTGCCTAGCCAAACCAGCGGCTGGCAGCGGACTCCTAGAGGATGCGGGTGCGGATGCTGTTGGGAAGGTCGCTGATGCCGTCGCGGACTTGAGAGGAGACGTCCTGGTCGAGGTCCATGATCAAGTAACCGATTTTCTCGTCGGTGGACAGGATCTGGCTGTGGATGTTGGCATTGAGTTCCGAGACGACGCGGCTTATGTCTCGCAGCACGCCGGGAACGTTGCGGTGGACGTTGAGGATGCGGTGGGTCCCGTGCGACGGTGCTAGCTCGACCTGGGGGAAGTTGACTGCGCCGGTGGTGGCACCCTGGGCGACGAACTTGCAGATGCTCTGGGCGACTTCGCGACCAATGCTAGCTTGGGCTTCCTGCGTCGAGCCACCGATGTGCGGCGTTAGAATGACGTTGGGCAGACCGACGAGCGCCGTCTCAAAGCTGTCGGTGTTTTCCTCGGGCTCCTCGGGATAAACATCGATGGCGGCGCCGGCCAGGTGAGCGGAGCGCAGGACATGACACAGCGCGTCAATTTGGACGACCGTCCCGCGACTGGCGTTAAGCAGATAGCTGCCCTTCTTCATCGCCGCCAGCTCCTGGGGGCCCATCATCCACTGCGTCTGCGGCGTCGCGGGAACGTGGAGGGTCACGAAGTCGGCGACCTGCAACAGCTGCTGGAGGGTGTCGCAGGGCTGGCTGTTACCGAGTGCCAGCTTCGGGATGATGTCGTAGTAGACCACCCGCATGCCCAGCGCCTCGGCGAGGACCGAGACCTGCGAGCCGATGTGACCGTAGCCGATGATGCCGAGGGTCTTGCCTCGGACCTCGAAACAGCTGGTCGCGACTTTGCGCCACTTACGGCTGTGGACTTCCTGGCTGCGGTCGCCGAGCTGTCGGGCGAGTGCGATGATCTCGGCAATGATCATCTCAGCGACGCTGCGGGTGTTGGAAAACGGGGCATTCCAGACGGGAACACCGAGGCGGTTGGCGGCGGCGAGGTCGACCTGGTTGGTGCCGATGCAGAAGCAGCCAATCGCCTGAAGCTGTGGCGCTGCGCGAATGATCTCGTCGGTGATGCGGGTCTTGCTGCGAATGCCGAGGACATGAACGCCGGCGAGCCGCGCAATCAGCTGCTCTTTGGACAGTGACTTCGGCAGGGCGTCGACCATCAGACCTTCGCGGGCCATGGACTCGACAGCGGTGTGGTGGATGTTTTCGAGCAGGAGGACCTTCGGGGGCGGGCCTCCAGACGCTACGTGGGTCTTGCTGGTGGACATGCGATTTGATCTTTCTGCTCGCTGTACAAAACGCTGTGTTTTTTGCACATTCTGCCGCATGCGTGGCCAAACACTTGCGGTGGTTTCCTTGGTTTCTCTCGGGAGTCTGGCGATCGGCGTGGCGACTCTGCCTGCGTGCGGCGGTCCAGATGAAACACCCGACGGTTCGACGGGCGTGGACCTGGCGGCCTCGGTAGATGCGGACGCGGACGATCTGGGATCGGCGAGCGATCTTACCTTGACCAGCACCGATCTGGGATCGAGCACGCACGTCGTCCGCTTTGCGGCGATGGGCGACACCGGCAAGGGCAACACGGGACAAAAACAGGTCGCCGATGCCATTGCCAGAAAGTGTGCGGCGACGGGCTGCGACTGGGTTCAGCTTCTAGGCGACAACATCTACGACAGCGGCGTGACGAGTGTTACCGATCCGCAGTGGCAGACCAAGTTCGAGCAGCCGTATATGGGGGTACACTTCCCGTTCTATGTGGTGCTCGGGAATCATGACTACGGTGGCAATGGCGCTGGCACCGAGTTCGACAAAGCGAAGTGGGAGATTCTCTATACCGCCAGCTCGATGAAGTGGAAGCTGCCGGCCAATCACTACAAGCGCACCGTCGAGAACGTCGACTTCTATGCGCTAGACACCAACTTGATGATGTTCAACCGCGAGGTCGATAAGCAGAAGGAGTCGCTCAAAAACTGGCTCGCTGCGTCGACAGCCACCTGGAGGATTGCGCTCGGGCACCATCCCTATTTGTCCAATGGTCCGCATGGCAATGCGGGTAGCTATGATGGAGTCCCCGGCGTTCCGATCGTCGATGGCAAGAACGTCAAGCACTTCTTCGATGAGAATGTCTGCGGCAAGGTTGACCTGTACCTGAGCGGACACGATCACAGCCGCCAGTGGATGGTCGAGACCTGCAAAGGAACCGAGCTTGCGGTGTCCGGCGCGGGCGCGAGTCCAACCTCGCTGCCCGGAAAGAATCCTTCGCGCTGGCAGGCCAACACGATCGGCTTCCTCTATGTGACCATCACGGGTCGTCAGCTCGTCGCTGAGTTCATCGACATCACCGGCAAGGTCGAGTTTACCCGCACGCTCAATAAGTAAGGACGTCGGCCTAATTTGCGCTGCGGCTGTCGGCGATTTTCGATTCCACCAACTTCCGGACTTGGTCTCGCCAGTCTGAGCCGAGGGCTACTTTCAGCATCGTCGGCTCTGGGGCATAGGCGCGCTGCTCATCATCGCGCCAGCAGAGCACGCCGATGTCGGGATCGAAACCAAGCTCGGTGGGCGCACGGTATCGGTAGTACTCGCGCCACCGTCCCGGAGTCCCACCGAAGCCTCGCCCTTCGCTCGCGCTGAAGCCGAGCCTTGGTTGGGCCCGCGAGTCCCGCACCCAGCCGCCGTGCCAGCGCTCGCTCATGGCGTCCTCGTGGCGGATTCGTCGTCCCCACCGATCGACGAAGTACAGCTCGACGGTGTGCTGCGGGGGTTTTGCTCCTGCCGACGGGCCTAGCAAGGGTGCGCTCGCCAAGGTCCCGGCTGTCGATTCGCTCGATCGGGTTGGTCCAGCTGCTGGCGCCTCGACGGTCACAGCGGAGGGCGTCGCCGCGACCATGCTCGGGTTTTCCGCGGGGGCAGACGGGGGCGGCTCCGGGCTGAGCTTGGTCGTCTCGACACGCACAGCATCGGCAACATCCAGCGGTGGGCCCGCGTCGGGACGGCTCTGCTCCGGCACACTTGGCAGCTGCGTGAGCGTCGGAAGCTGTGCCGGTGCGGTCGCTTGCAGCGGAGTCAGCTCCATCAGCCAGCGACTGCCATCGGGAAAGGTCACCACCACCGACGCCTTGTTCGTCGAGAGCGGTGCCGCCAGCGAGAGCGGTTCCGGCAGCGGGAGCGTTGGCGGCTGCGGAGCACTTTCCGTCAGCTGCTTCTTTGCCTGGGCGGCTTTCCGCCGGCAGCTGCGATCACCGCAGTAGATCGCATCCTTGCGCTTGCTCAGCACATCGCGTCCGCAGACTGGACACTTCTTCATAGGAAAACATCATACAACAGCGTCCGCGGCGGGACTCGCTCTGGGAATGGTTGGTGAGCTTAGGGAGTGATGCTCTCAAGAGGTCGCACGCGGAGCTGAAATGTACGCGGCAAGTTGGGAATCGAGGTGGCAGTTGCCCCGTCGGCAGTCTCGGCCTCTGGGAGCGGTCCACAGTACGGAGGCTCAGCGCCCGGCATGCAGGAAGCGGGACAGCCGGTTCCGAAATACCAGCCATGATCATAGTCGCGACCACTTCGAGAGTCTTCACCGGAGTCCGCAGCGCGCGATACGTTCGCACCACTTGATCGAGAGGAAAGAACTCATCCGGCGCGCCGATCAGCAAATACACCTCGTGGTCCTGCTGGTTCACAAACGCGAGCGGATCGAGCTGCTGTAAAGACCGTGCGCGGACCGATATCACTCTGGGTAAGGCCCCCTGAAGAGTGTACCAAGCGACGCAGCCAGGTATTCTGTGAGGCCGCTCCGGCAAGCCCTCCGCAGGCCGCAATCGGCATGATGCCGCGAGCTCGATCATCGATACCACGGACGATAAAAATTGCGAGTCCTCCCATGCCAAAGCCGGTCACGATGACTCCCTTGGGATCTAAATCAGGTTGGGAGAGTGCGTACGTGATCGCACGTAGCAAGGCGTACTGGTAGAGCCAGCTTGGTCAAGTGTCTGGTCCGTCGCGATCGACCTGTCCGCTGCGCCGCACTTTCCCACTCTGAAGATCGATCGGGAGTCCTGTGGACTGGGTACTAGTCCTTCTGCCTTTCCGTTTCCTGGCGCCGAAATCGAGAGCGCAACCACATGCCAGCTGCGCGCAATTTCCATCGTGTCCGCAGGATCGGCTTGACCGCCCAGACCATGCGCGATGACAACTGCCGGCAAGCTATGCGGTGGACCAGCATCGAGCGGAACCGCGAGGGAGGCGGCAATCCGCATGGTCTGCGCAAGTCCTGACTCATCCCAAGAGAGCGAGGAAAATCGCACCTCCCGCAGCTGCAATTGCGCGACAGTCTTACGCGACTCCGGGAGTTCTGTGGCATGGAGCGCATCTAGGCGACGCGCGGACGCGAGATCAAAGGATGCAGCACGAAACCTCTCCGCAGCAGCTCCTGATCTCGACAGACAGAGGAGCGCGAGCAGAGAGATACCAATGGCCAGCACTCCCGAACGTTGCAGAGTCCTGGGAATCTGTCTGCGTGCGAACGCGCGGCTTAGGACGCTTATGTCGCGAGATACTGACCGTGATTCCGCAGGTAAGGAACTGCTGCGGCTTCCGTGAGTCCTCGCCGGTCCAGATTCGCCGATGTCGAGGCTACGCCGGTCCCTGCTTGCACTCTCCTTTGCGATCGTCGAAAAAAGAACCAGATGAAAACGACTCATTTGACTGTCTCGTGTGGGCTCCGGGGCCTTGTGACCGGACTTATGCTGCTGGCCGCTTGCTCCGAAGGCGGCAGCCGAACCTCTGATGGCACTGCGGCCCAGGATCTGTCGGTCGGCTCGTCGGATGACGGCGGCGTTGTGGCCGATCTGACGGTGTCGGACTCCTCGGACCTCGCCGTGCCGGACCTGGCGATGCCGGATCTCGCCGTCTCGAACAATCCCCATGATCCGTCGAGCTGCACGGGTGCCCAGCTGGTGCTCGCAAGCAAGTTTCCGATGGGCGCTTCGTCGGTGGTCCTGGCTCCCTACACCATGAAGTACGAGCAGCGCTCTTGCACCGATTTTACCGGCTGTGGCAGCTGGGGTCCGGCGACGCCAAGCTGGGGACCGAGCGGCAGCGGCAAGGTCTGGCTCAAGGTTACCGGCAGCGGCATTGTCGTCGCCGTCGTCGATAACAATGCTGGCTCGGCGTACGGTACCCCGGTCTACAATCTCGGGATGGACTGCGCGCTCAGCGCCGGCGTCTGGAACTGCGATCGCTACCGTGACACCGAGATCGTCGAAGGCATCAACTTTCTCAAGTTCGAGGGCAAGGACAAGTTCAGCGGCGTTGAGCTACCCGTCTACGGCGTGGTCCTCGCCAACTGCGCACGCTTCTACGGCACCGTCCAAGGCGTCAAGTCCGCCGGCAGCTACAAAGAATACCGAGGCGGCTTCCTCCTCCGATACTAACGTAGAGCGCATACTCGCCCATACCACCGGACTCGAGGAGACGAAGCAACCGATAGGGGCCGATCTTCGATCCGAGGTGCCGCTTCATTGCCCCGCAACCATCGTAACGCAGAGTGATTAGGGAAGGACCGAGCATTGCAGCGGAAGCCATGGTGAATCCACCCGACGCTGGCGTTGCCATTTTGGTCCGCACCCTGGGCCGTTAGGCTGCTTGTTTGACTTGGGGGACCCTCGGGAGGTGGAGTGCGAAGGTCGAGCCTTGTCCGGGAGCGCTCTCGACGGTGATCTTGCCGCCGAGCGAGCGAGTCAGCTCGCGACAGATCGACAGCCCGAGCCCGGTGCCGCGACCGCGACCTTTGGTGGTGTAAAACGGCTCGAAGATGCGCTGGAGATCCTCGCTCGGAATGCCGGTGCCTTCGTCGCGGATAGCGAGAACGATGCGGTCGCTGACGGCTGTTGCTGACACGAAGATCCGTCCGAGCGGTGGTCCAGCGGCGACGGCATCGGCCTGATGCGCTGAGGTCGCATCAATGGCGTTGGTGAGCAGATTGATGAGGATCTGTCGCAAAAGTCCGGGGTCGGTCTGCACCGTCTCAGCCTCGGGGCTGATCTCGGTCATGATGCGGATGCCGGGTCGACGCAGCGCGCTGGTCGTGACGCGCACCGCTTCCTCGACCAGCCGCCTAAGATCCGCAGCGACGATGCTCGGCTTGCCGGCGCGCGTATGGTCCAGGTAATCGCGGATGATCTTCGAGACCCGGCTCAGCTCGCTGGTCGCCACCTGTAGGCGGTCGCGCAGTCCCGGCGGTAGCTCGCGATCAAACGTCGCCAGCTGCAAGTGTCCCGAGACTGCCGCCAGCGGGGTGCCAATCTCGTGCGCCAGCTGCGCCGCCAGTTGACCGAGTGCGGCGAGTCGTTCCTTGTCGCCCAGCTCCCGCTGCATCTGGAGCAGAATTTGGTTCAGCTGCTGAAGCGCCTCGTTCTTGCTCTGCAAGTCGCGCGTTGCCGCGATGATGTCGTCGGCCAGTCTGGCATTGAGGCCGCGGATTTCCTCGTCGGCGAGTGCCAGGCGGTCGAGCATCGCATTGAAGCCCTTGGCCAGCTTGCCGATTTCGTCCGATTGAGTGCCGCCCACTCGCCTTTGCAAGTTGCCCTGTTCGACCTCGCGCATCGCTTGTGCCAGCTCGGAGACCGGCCTGGCGACCACGCTGTTGACGATCCATACCGTCGCCAGCAGCAGCACCAGCAGCGCGCCCATCGCAGTCACCGCTGAGATACCAATTTGATCACTGAGCACCTGGTCGTAGCGATCGAGCGGCACCGTCACACGCAGCTTGCCTCGCTGCGGTCCCATCGGGTCGAGTTCGGCAAGTGCCGTCACACACCGCTGACACATCGACGAGCCTTCACTGGTCTTGATGCTGCGGCTCGGCTTCGACAGAGGCTCTTGCGGCTTCGGAAAGGCCTGGGCCCAGCGCGACGAGGAACCACGGTCCGGCAGTCGCCACAGCGGCTCGACTCCCCGCAGCAGCGGCGGGCGACTCGGCTGACCACGATCCCAGATCGCCCGTCGAGCTTCATAGGCCAGCGCCCGCTCGGAGCGGGGATGGCGCGGTCGCTCGGGGTGCGAGATCTCGGCGACGCCCGTCTGTGGCAGCACGATCTGGATCTTGTCGCCCGACTCACTATCGACGAGCAGCGACAGCTCGAAGATGCGATGTCGTCCGCGCAAGTCTTCCAGCCGCGCCTTGACTTCCTCGTCGGAGCGCTCGTGCTTGAGGTAGTCCTCGAGGTTGGTCGCCAGGTCCTGCGCCGTTGCCTCGGCTTCGCGACGCATGTGATCATCGACGCGGCGCTTGAGCAGCACCCGCCCCGCAATCGTACTCGTCACGAGGACCAGAAGCAGCAGCACCGACAGAAGGCCGATGAGCTTGCTGCGAATGCTCAGGCTGGGCAGCACCATAAAACCACAGCCCACCTTACCGAAGCCGCGGTCGTTCGCGGTCGAAAAAGTGCCTCTTGCGGGTTGCTTCGCGCCTGGCCATGATGGCGACCCCAAACGGAGGACTGCCATGAGACGAGCATTTCGCGTTGCCACGTTTGCAGTAGTGGCGCTGTCGACCATCCCGTCCGTTCACGCCGAGGTGAAGACCAAAGAGGTCGAATACAAGCAAGGCTCGACGGTGATGCAGGGGTTTTTGGCCTGGGATGACGCGCAGCGTGGCAAGCGGCCCGGCGTGGTCATCGTCCACGAGTGGTGGGGTCACAACCAGCATGCGCGCACCCAGGCGACGCGGCTCGCGCAGGCCGGTTACGTCGGTTTTGCGCTCGATATGTACGGCAAGGGCAAGCTGGCCAAGCACCCGCAAGATGCCAAGGCTTTCGTCGCTGAAGCCACCAAAGATCCGGTGGAGGAGCGGGCTCGTTTTACGGCGGCGCTGGCTCAACTCAAGAGCGCGCCGCAGGTCGACGGACCGAAGATTGCGGCGATTGGTTACTGTTTCGGTGGCGCCGTGGTGCTCGACATGGCGCGCCTCGGGGAAGACCTGGCCGCCGTCGGAACTTTCCACGGTTCGTTGTCGTCGAAGCTGACCTCGCCGAAGGGTCTGAAGACGCGCGTCTTGGTGATGACCGGTGCCGACGATCCGATGATTGGCCCCGACGCGATTGCTGCGTTTCGCAAGGAAATGACCGACGCGGGCGCACGCTTCGAGATCATCAGCTATCCGGGGGCCAAGCACAGCTTCACCAACCCCGACGCGGACAAGGCGGGCATGCCAGGGCTTGGTTACAGCGCCAGCGCCGACAAAGAGTCGTGGGCAGCGTGGCTGAAGCTGCTGGGCGAGGTGTTTCCGTCGACATCTGCTGCGGAAAAAGCCAAGCAAAAATAGGGGACTGTGCCATGCAGACTGCTCCCGAGACAGCCCAGTTGAGCGCTCCCCCGTACCTTCGCGGACTGGCCGGTATCGTCGGTCAGGACGCGGTGGTGTCGGTGCTGCGCAGCGCGATGGCCGCCGGGCGACCGCACCACGCCTATCTGTTCGACGGTCCGGAAGGTATCGGCAAAGCCACGACGGCGCGGGCGCTGGCTGCGGCGCTGAACTGTCTGGCACCACCACGCGTCGGTGATGCCTGTGGCAGTTGTGAAGCGTGCAGCAAGCTTCAGTCGGGTAGTCACCCGGACTTCATGGTCGTAAGTATGGAGCTGGCCGGGCTCGCCGACGAGATCGAGCGATTGCTGCGGCGCCTGGCCTATCCGCCCTTCGAGGGACGGGCTCAGGTTGTGCTCATTGATCCGGCGGATCAGCTGACCGCTCCGACGGCGCTGGTGGCGGCGAACCGGCTGCTGAAGACGCTGGAGGAGCCGCGGCCAGATACCCACTTTGTGCTGGTCTCGACGTGTGCGAGCGGGCTGTTGCAGACGATCCGTTCGCGCTGTCAGCGGCTTCGTTTTATGCCTCTTTCCGACGCTGTGATCGAGCAAGCGCTGCTCGCGAACCACTCGCTCGATCCCAAGGTGACGCAGTCGGTGGTGGCGCTGTCGCAGGGCAGCATCGGGCGGGCGGTGCGCTGTGCCCAGGACCCCGAGACGCTGGAGCGTCGGCAGCGAGAAGCGGAAAGCCTACTGACGGCAGCGCGAGGCGGACGGGCCGGGGACATCTGTCAGCGCGCCAGTGAGATTGGCGCGGATCGTGATGAAGCCGTCGAGGTGCTGGAGCTGTTGTGGCTGCGCCTACACGGGGATCTGCGACGGCATGGCTTAAGTGGCTCGCTGCCGCTTGTGCAACGGACTGCCGATGCGCTGCGCGTGATTCGCGAGACTCAGACGGCGATTCGCCGCTACACCAGTGCGCCGCTGTCGATTGAGCGACTTGGACGTCATCTACACGCAGCGCTGCTTCGGGGGACGGCTGCGGCCCAGGGAAGGAGTGCGCGATGAGTGAAGAGCCAGCTGCCCCGACGGGAAAACCACTGCAGGAATCTCCGTCTCTGGATGGTGGAGCGCGCGAGGGCGCACCGAGAGAGGCTACGCCGAGAGAGGGCGCACCGCGTGGCGACCGACCGGCGGGGGGCGAGCGAGATCGTCGAGCACGAAGTGGCCGAGGTGGGCGTGAAGGTCGTGAGGAACAGCGACGGGGCGAGCCGCGTGACAAGGGGCCCGAGGGGCAGCGGGCTCGTGGTGAGTCCGGTCGTCCTGACGGAGGTGGTCGCCCAGACCGTCCTCGGGGCGGAGATGGCAATCGCGGCGAGCCAGGCCGTCGTGATCAGCAGCGCCCGCCTCGCCAAGGTCGTCCCGAGGGAGCACCGGGGTCACAGGCGCAGCCGAGTGGCGGCGATCAGCGACGGGGAAAGCCTCCGCACAGTGGTCAGCCAGGAGGATCGGCCCGCTCGGAGCGGTCGCGAGGAGAGGGCCCACGGAACCAGCGGCCCGCCCAGCCTCGCAATGAAGCCCAGCGTCCAGGTCCGCCGGGGAGTGGTGGGGCAGCGTCTGCGGCGTCCGCAACCAGCGGGAGTCCGTCTGAGCCCGGTGAACGTCGTCGTCGGCGTCGTCGAGGCCGGGGCGGACGAGGCAGTGAGCGTTCGCTGTCCGGGGATGAGAGTCGGGCTTCGATTCCCGAGTCGGTAGAGCCAGCTTCCGACGTCAGTAAGCGCGGAGCCACAGCCGTCGCTGCTGCACCTGTCTCGGTGGCCGAGAGCGGTCCTGCACCAGCCCGTTGTGATGCCGATTCGGTCGTGCGCCGCGAGGTCGACGAGGATGAGGCGGGCCGTCCGGTCGCCGCTGGAGCGCGGGATGATGACCAAGACGACGATGACACGGCGGGCGGTGAGGTGCGGCGACTGCGTCCGATTTCGGAGCTGGAGCTACCGCCGGAGCTGCCGGTGCGGATGGCCAACCTCTGTGCGCTGCGCTTTCGACCCGGCGGAATGATCTACGAGCTGGACTGCGGTGGCCAGTCCTACGACGTCGGTGAGCTGGTGATGTGCGAGTCGGATCGTGGCCAGCGAGTCGGTCGAATCGAGCTGGCGCCACGGGCACGGCCGATGCTCGGGCAGCGTCGGCGGGTCCTGCGAAAAGCGCGGCCCGACGAGACCGGAGCGTTTGGCGAGTCGCAACACAGCGAGAGCGAGGCCTACAAGTTCTGCAAGGCGAAGCTGCGCGAGCTGGGTCTGCCGATGAAGCTGCTTCAGGTTGAGGTGCAGAGCGGGCAGAAGGCGACGTTCTACTTTGCCTCGGAGGACCGGGTCGATTTTCGGGATCTGGTGCGGGATCTGTCGCAGCGCTTGCGAGTTCGCGTCGAGATGAGGCAGGTCGGCGCCCGCGACGGCGCGAAGGCACTCGGCGGCATTGGTTCGTGTGGTCGAGAGCTGTGTTGCTCGACGTTTTTGCCGTCGTTTCAGCCGATCTCGATTCGGATGGCCAAGGATCAGGGAATGGTCCTCAATCCGTCGAAGCTGGCTGGGCAGTGTGGGCGACTCAAGTGCTGTCTCATCTATGAGCATTCGACGTACAAAGAGCTGGGCAAGACGCTGCCGAAAGTCGGAAAGAAGGTCATCACTCCCGACGGCGTGGGTCGCGTGCTCGATCTCGACATCCTCAAGCAGCGGGTCCGCGTCTACCTCGAAGAAGGGGGAGCCAAGAGCTATGCCGCAGCCGAGGTGCGCTCCGCCAATCCTCCCCAAGGCGGCGGTAGCCACGCCACCCCCGAACCGAGCAGCGGCGATGATCTCGAGAGCTAGGTGGCTGCTCGATTCCTACTCCGATTCCTACTCCGATTCCTAACGCGAGAGCTGGGTGAACAGATAGTGGTAGAAGCCGTCCAGATCGACCTGATTCAGGATCGAGACCGGACGACCTTGGGGGTCCTCTACTGTGCGGCCTTGGGAGACTCCTTCGATAATGATCTTGGCGCGGGTTTCCCGTCGAGTAAATAGCTCTGGGCGACCAAGATACGCGCAGGTCAGGACATCCCACGCAAAGTAGTCCTGATGCAGCACCAGCGCGTAACACATCGCCGCCAGCTCGGAGAGCGGAAAGCGCCTCTGTCTGCACAGCCGGAGCACAAACTCTGAAGTGATCGGCACCCGGTTGGTGAGATCGAGGGGACAAAGCGTGAGCGGAATCGTTGTCTGAAATACCGAGTCCGCGGCGGGCGGATCAAAGTAGACGTTCCATTCTGCGCTGCCGTCCTGGCCTCCTTCGATGACCTTGTCGACGTTGCCCGGAACGTCAAAAGCGCCGCCCATCCAGATGATCTCGCGGATCTTGCCGGCAATGCTCGGATCGATCAGCAGCGCCTCGGCCACCGTCGTAAGCGGTCCAGTCTCGAGGATCGTCACCGGCTCCTTGGATTCCCGCAGCAGCTGCGCCACAAAGGACTGGCCGCTCTGTGGCACCAGCTTGGTCAGGACTCCCTCCCGCTCATTGAGAATCGGAAAATGATCGACCGAGAAGGCATCGCGGCGGAAGATGCGCGGGAACGGATTGAGACCCCGAATGGTGCTCTCTGCGACGGGAATGTCACTACGCCCGACCAGCTCGAGGATCTTGCGGGTCGCGCTGACCGCAGGCTTGATGTAGCAGTCCGCTGGCGTGACCACGATCGCCAGAATCTCGATATGCGTCATCGTGAGGAGCAGCGACAGCGCCAGATAATCGTCGACGCCACCATCGTGGACAAACAGAACCGGGAGTCGCGCAGAAAGGGCAGGGGTCTGAGTCATCGCGCCATCATAGCGAGCGCGCCGCGTGAAGGAAGCGCGGACTAAAGTTTTTGTGTGCAGTCGATCGGCGACTTGCCGCTAATGAATCCGAACTTGGGAACGACCACCAGGAGGAGCGGACTGCGCAGCTTGGTTCGGTCACGGGTATCGTCCGTTCCGACGGTGTACGCCTTGATTGCGAAGTTGCTGACCAGTCCGGCGGCGGCTGGTCGTGGCGCTTCGGCCTCCGCTTTGGACGGAGTAGGATCGGGCTCTTTCGGATCGGCGTAACGAAACAGCAGCGTGACCTTTTCCTTGTTCACATCTTTGAACAGCGCGCGCACTTTCGGAACGACATCGGGAGGCGGATCGGGCTGATACAGGAGCAGCACCGCACTCTGTTGCCAGTCGACCGGCGGATCAATCATTCCGACAATCGCATCCGGTTTTTTTACTCCCAGCGTGGTGAAGCGCGTGACCAGATCTTTGGCATCGGTGATTGCAATACACTGCCTTTCCAGACCCCGGTTCGCATAGACATTGAACATCCGATAGTCGCTCGGCGGGACCGGAACATCCTTGGCGTGTGCTGTCGCAGCTCCAAAGAGCAGCAGACCGAAGGCAAGCTGAATACTCTTCATCGGGATTCCTCTCAGCAATCGTTACTCCGCATCCAGCAGCTTCGGCATGCGGCGATCTTCGGGGGGGGCGCTCGTGGCTCCAGCTGCAGACGGTGCGGCGTTTCCGGTAGCCGCAGCAGGACGCGCCGGAGCGGACGGACGTGCAGGAGCAGGCGTAGATGGTGCGGTTCCAGAGACCCCCAATGCGCCAGCAGAGGCGCCAGTCACCGTCGATGAAGTGTTGGCGCTGATCGTCACGCCGGCTCCCTCTGAACCTGCGGAACTGGGAGTCACTTGCAGTCCCACTTCAGACTTGTGCTGTAATACCAGCGCCACAAGCAGAGAGCCCAGCGTGACCATCACCAGACCCGGTGAGGAGGACTTCAGCGTCGCGCCGCTCTGCGTTCCTTGCGTCACACTCAGCTCATACGCGGTGTCTGCGGAGCGCAGGACATACAGCGCGCCGGTGTAGATGACCAGGAATCCCAGAAATAGCGCCGAGGTCTTGGTGACCGCAAAGTCCCAAGCACGCGAGTAGATCAGGATCAGCGACAGCGTATCAGCGGTACCACCGGCCCTCTCCGCAAGCGCAATTCCCGCCGCATAGTTGTGATACTGAAACCACAGATTGCCGACGAGCAGGGCCAGCTGAACGGCCAGCAGCACAGTTACGATCACAAACAGCTGCCGACTAAACAGAGGAGTCCGTGCGCTGCTGTTGGTCGCAGCTAGCATGCTTGGAACGCTCACGGCCAGAGCCGGTCTAGCGGCAGGGGCAGCGGCCTCTGGTTTGCGCTCCGGAGTCGCGTCTCTGTGTTCCGAAGTCGCGTCCTGATGGCTCGGTTGTTGGGAATCAGTTGGAGCCATCGGGCACCTGCCGTGACATCGTCACTCGCCACTTCACCAGCTCTTGCAGTTCGTCGGGAGATAGCACTTGATAGCCCCTTTTTGGCCAGGGATTGATGACGTGATACTTCTGAATCGTAACCTTGTGGGTGTAGCGGGTCAGCTCGATCCGATCAAACACTGCATAGTCAGAAGGAGAGATCGTGACATCGAGTCCCACCAGCAGGACTGCGTGCGCGCGGTTCACTCCGGTTCCGTAGGCCAGGATGTAGAGCGTACGGTCGTAGAGGTCCGCCGCCAGCTGCCGACTGTCGATGTTGTCGAGGGTGCCAAGCTCACCGAGCGGATTGTGGCCCTCCGTCGGTTTCCAGCTCTGCTGATCGGAAGAGACCATGAGCTGGACCCCGGCTTTGGCCACCAGTTTGTCTTCGATCGCTTCAATTCCTATGCGATGCAGTCGTCGCGCCAGTTCATCGGAAGCGACTCCCTTCCCGCTTGCTCCACCGAAGCTTGCCTTGACGATGTCTTGCTGTGCCACGCTGTGTCCGCGGAGTGCCCAGATCATCTGGGCGACCGCCGCCCAGCACCACATGGCATCGCTCTGTGTCGTGGTCTTGGCCAGCTCGGCGATCTTGTCCTTTGCGACTCCCACGTAGTGCGATTTTGCGGATTCCCTGACCATCAGCAGTCGATCGACACACGCGACGTGTAGATGCGCGTCCGCACTCACCGGTCCACGGTTCCAGCGCCCCGGTCCGTACCACACCACCACGCTGCCCAGCTCGTGCAGGTGGCGGTTGTACTGCCCAGCCTCCGCCATCCAGATGCTCTCGTCGGGAGGGAACATTCCTGCGGGCGCTTTGGGCATTGCGTAGCGGTACTCTGCGATTCCGGGAGCCTTCATTCCCATCCCTGCGCAGTAGTCATCGATGTCGCCAAACCTCATCTTCTTGATGGACAGCGGTGAAAAGCAGAGCGCTCCGATCCGCGTTCCCTTACACGGCGGGGCGCTTGGATCGACGGGCTCAGGCGGCGCGGGCCGAACAGGACTCGCAGTCGCCGCAGGGGGCCGCGCCATCCGAGGCGGTGGTGGCTCCATGCGCGGCGGCGGTGGCGCCATCGGAGGTGGCGGTGGAAACTGAGCCTGGGCCACACCAACGGTCAAACAGCCCAGCATCACGAGCCAGCTTCCTACCGAACGGACTACAGATCGACTAGCTCTCACGGGTTCTCGCTTCATCGCAGAGTGTGGGCAGGGACGATTACTTGAGGACTGCGCGGCCCGCCTGTCGGTACTTTTCTGCGCGCTGACGAAGCTCGGTTACGGAGATCTTGGCGTCACGCGCCAGCTGCTCTGCGTCCTCGGGAGTCAAGATAAGCTGCGCAATTGCGCGCTCGATCCGATCCACATCAATCGGGTCCGGCAGCTGGATGTTCATGCCGGGCATCATCATCCGCGCCATGTTGACGGTCTCGCTCTGGTTGGGGGAGGGCGAGGTTGTCACCGACGGAGTGGACGACGGGACCGGAGCAGCAGTCGCAGAGAGATTCACTCCGGCTTTGGCATTGGGATTCACAGGCAGCCGCACCGCCGGATCGCCCAGCACCATGTACGCCGCAAGATCTTGCCGCAACATCCACAGGTGTCCGCGTCGCGCTTCCAGCTTGGGATCGGCCCCCGGACTCATCGCCTGGCGATCATAGATGGTCGTCAGCTCGGAGTTGGTCTTGCCAAGCGCCAGCATCAGGGAGCGGAAGCCAATTCCTGTTCGATTGCCGCGCAGTAGCTCCGAGATGATCTGGATGAATTTTCCCGGACGGTCCTCCGCACTTCCGGAGTCCAGCTCGGTGAAGCTATAGGTCCACGCGAGATCAATATGTCCCATGAAAGCCAGCGGACCTTCAGGATTCTGGAGCACTGCTTGCGGCAGCGCCGCGATGAACGGACGCTCCCCAGCGCGCGGAAGACCCTTGAGCACTGCCGTCGCTGGTCCCGCAAATTCTTTGAGACTCGCCAGGTTCTCCAGCCAGTGCCGATACGCGCTGACATCGGGAGTCCCGGCTCCGTAACACGCCAGCATGAACCAGATTCCGCCCGGTAGGAAGGGCCGCTCCGCCACATCACTGCCGAGTAGGAGTCCATCACTGCCAAAGCTCATCGCGCCTTGACGGAGTCTCTGATCAGAGGCTGTCTTCCAGCCCGCGCGTGGCGCTCCGGCTCCGTGACTCAAGGTGAACAGAATGCTCGGATCGCTCTGGGCGACTCTCTCCAATAGCTCGTCGCGAGAAGGAATCACTTTGTCGCCGAGATCGACAATCTCACGCGCCGCGAGCTTGTTTTCCATCACCTTGCGCTGCGCCAGCGAGACACCTGGACTGATCAGCGACTGATATCCCGCAGAGGTTGCGTCGGTTCCATCGTGGACGGTGAAGAAGGTCGCGCGGCTCGGCCCTTTGCGCGGCTCCCCATGTTCGTAGCGCAGCACTTTTTCCGCGTAGGAGCGGTAGTGATCTAGGTTGTCAAACGCGAGTCTTCCGACGAAGCCATCGATCGCCTGCACCTGTTGAATCGCCAGCGCCACCTGATCGAGATTTCCCAAGATCAGCTGATAGCGCGGTAGCTCCTCATTGGTATCGGAGCCACTATCAAAGTGCTTCTTCCGCCACACCATCGCTTCGGCTGCATCCACCTTCGCGGGGGCACGGTAGATCTTCACCGGCGCGTCCTGCTGCTCCTGCCGTTGCTGGATGAGCGGCGCCATCAGATCGAGCAGTCTGTCTCCGTCGTCTCCCTCGGGAACAATCACTCCCCAGCGCTGTTCGGGAAGCGAGTTGGGATCTCCGCCCTCGTTCCACAGAGTCTTGGGAAGGACTTGTTTGCGGTACGGCTCTTGGCCTTTGGCGCTCTTGGTGCCGAGTCCCTTTTCGACAACCGGCGCGTGCTCGTCTGCTTCACAGAGCAGCAGATTGAGCCCTGACGGTTTCCCGGGAGCGACAGACTTGTCGACCCCCATTACTTCGCTCCTTGCGGCGGGACGACGCCCGACTGCTCAATGTGCAGCGCTCCCTCTTTCCACTCCGCCAGCGAAAGTCGTGCTCCCCCACCGTGGGAATCGGGTTCTAGGAGTGCGGCGCTGAAGCGAGTGAAGATGGGAACCATGACTCCCTTGGCTGGATCGAGCTGTGGATTTTTGCGCGCCAGGGCCAAAAATTCATTCCAAGCCTCGTCGCTGGCATCGCTCGCCGGCAGCTTGATCAGGCGAATCCACGTTCCGGTATTGAGATACGACACGCCGTCCTTTTGCAAAAAGCGCGCGGCGTGGGAGTGTCCGAAGATCACGGCGCCCACATCAAACTTTTGCGCGAGTCGCTTCGCTTCATTCCACTCATTCTCATCGGGAATAAGCTCGTAGAAGCGCTGTCCTTCCTGACCTGCCAGCCGACGCTGCGCTCCGGCATACAGCCGCAGTCCAGAGCGCACCAGCTTGAGCTGCGCACTTTGTAACACCGAGGTATCGAGATCAAAAGTCGCGGGTCCGCCTTTGGAATCCGCGAGCAGTGCCGCCATCGTTGCGCGCTCGTCCTCGTCGAGACCAGCCCGATCGATCGCCGCTTGCAGTCCCAGGTCTTCTTCTTCGGGAACGAAGGTACTCGGCCCGCTGCTCTGCTCGCGCAGTTGCCACAGAATCTGAACCGTCGACCCCTTAAAGACCTCCTTGACCGCCGACGGACTGATCGCCAGCGCGGTCAACACACCACCTTGAAAGTCGGGCTTGATGAGATCAATCAGCCGCAGTCCGTAGAGCCGCTTGAGCGGATTCATGATCGTCTTGACCAGCCGCGAGCCCGACGAATAAGTAAATTCCGCGCCGCTGCTTGCTGTCCCTCCTGGTCCCGGCAGATGCAGATAATCGACCTTGTTCCAGCTATCCGACTGCTCGCCATGGGAGACCAGAATCCGAGCGCCTCCCACCGTCAAGATTGCCGGCTTGTCCCCGCGCTCGAAGCGCAGCTTGGCTGCAATTTCGGTGGGCTGTCCGATCGCCGCGCGCAGCTTGCTCTGTACCGCTCCTAGCGCCAGCTCAATGTCATGGTTGCCGAGCCGAATCACCACCTCGCCGCCCGCCGCCAGGATGTCACCGAGCGCGTGCAGAACCGCCGAAGTGACCGGATTCCCAAAGGTTGCTTCCGCTTGCGAGACCGCGCGCGCTTCATCCAGCTCGAGCGGATCTTCATTCATCAAGAAATCGACACTATCGCCGTTGAAGATGACGCAGTGACCAGAGTGCGCAAAGGAGCGCAGCAGCGTCGGCAGCTCCTGTCCTCCGGCGAAGATGTCATACGAGCCGCCGTTCCCCAAGTGCAGATCGCTCACGATAAGTATCTTTGATGCGCCCGACATTTCCGCCTCCGATAGACATTCCCAATTAGCTTGCTGACAGACCCACCCCGGCCTGTCCCAACCCAAGTAGAGCAAGTGACAGTCTGACCACTATACCTCATGATTGGGCGTGCTCGGGGAGATTCTTGGTGCTGCGCACATGGGACGGGCTTCGCGCTTGAGTGAAGAGGCTTGCGACAGAGAACCGCTCCGCGATATAAAGAAGAGCTGCGCAGCGTGAGTGAGTGCGCGGGGGGACCATGATCAATACGAGTGAATTGGCGGGCGATGACTCCACTGCCTTGGCGAGCAGTGCAGCGGCAGGAGACCTCGTGCTAACAGAGGACCGCGAGCTGGAGGAGGAGACTTCTCCCTTCGATCCGACTTCGGAGGATCAACCGCTGCTCTACGTCCAGCTCCTCGCAGACGACTTCACGCCGCTGGCCGGGATTGCAGTAGAGGTCTCAGGAGACGGAATTCCCGAGCCGCGTACCGTCGAGACGGATGAAGAGGGCGCGCTGTTCCTGGATGACTGCGGACCCGGAATCTACTCCCTTTCTTGCGATGGGAAACGGGCCACGATCCATACGCTGACGCAGCACGACTTGGAAACAGACAACGCTGCCTATCGGGTGATCTTGGCCGCAGAGTCCGTTACGTAGTCGGAAGCCAGGGAGGAGTCTCCCTTGCGGAGTGAATATGTCTAGGTATACCGAGCGCTATCGAACCCCGAGTCCGCACTATCCCAAGCCGACTCTGACGACGCTGGATCGTCTGCTCACTGCTTGGGAACAGCTCCGTGCGCTGAACCTGCATGGCTATCGCACGAGCAGCGCGGTGCCACCAAGTACCTGGCTGACCAAGATTCATTGGGCAGAGGGACGCAGCTCGGGGCGCTCGGTGGGACGGGGAACAACCTGTTCTCCGTTTGTGACGCAAGCGACCGCGATGGCGTTTAGCAGCAGCGAAGAGGAGCCCCATACGCCTGTCCTTTCGGATGGGAGTCCGCTGCCGGTGATCTTTTCCCACGCCGCCAACGGAGTCCTCCATGCCGACAATCGCGCGCACAAAAGGATGATGGAGCAGTATGGAATGACGCTCGGCGACAACGAGTGGCCACGTCCGATCATCTTTTTCAATATGGGCTACGCCGTCGAGCCAGAGCAGATGCGGCGCGGCGATGCGGTGCACATCGACTGGATGAATGGCGGGGGTCATGCGGTGTTCTGCTGGGATGTTCACCTCAATGATCGTGGCGAAGTCGATGCTTTCCTCTATGTCTCTTCCAACGGCAGCATGGCCAATGGAGGAGAGGGCGGCGGCGTCTCGGTCGGCGGAACTTCGCGTGGCGCTGGCCAGCTGATTGTCCAAGAAGGGGAAGAGTATCGCGTTCACAAGACTCCTCTGTTTGTCGATGATCCGCTCTATGTCACCGAGGGGGCGTGGGTCTCTTGGGATGACAGTGTGGTGGGCACCATCTTGACCGGAATGCGGGATCGGCCTAGGACTCGGGTGAAAAAGATCAAGCGAATTGCCGTTGCCCGCTTCCATGGAATCGATCCGGCACAGAGTCCTCTGTACGCGATGGGACAGGATCTGCCCGGGGTCTTCACGCCGAAACAGAGTCCCGCAAAGGAGTCCGTTTCTATTCCGGAAGTGCGCTCCAAGAGGGTCCTTACGCAGGAGGAAGTGGCTACGCTTCAGCGACGGCTCAAGCTCCTCTATCTGGTCGGCTGGCTCAAGTCGGATGTCGGCAAAATAGATGGCAAAGCAGGGCGCAAGACCACGGCGGCAGTGATCGAATTTCAGCGCGGACAGGGGCTGCGACCAGATGGCAAGGCGGGACCGCTGACGCTGGCGCGGCTCGAGTCGGTGTTTCGTTCGGCGTGTGATGCGCCGCAAGCCAAGAAGTACCTCAATCCCAATCGTCCAGGCGGCCTGGTCTTTTCATCGACCGACTGGCAAGAGGGCGCTCAGCTGTATTTCCGTCACGGTGCGGCGCGGACCGGTGAGGCTGTAACCCTGATTCTGTGTGGCGAGGATCTGCCGCAGAAGGCGCTACAAGTCCAGCTCGTTTCTGCCAGCACCGGCAAGCCGATCCACGGTCAGGAGTACACCCTGCAAGTGGAAGGAGTCCGTAGCACCGTCGAGATTCCTGTCTCCAGTCAGCTCGCCGGCGCTGTGCTGCACGCCAAGCTGGTCAGTTTTGCCGTGACCAGCGAAGCTCCGCTGCGGGTGGTGTAGTCGTGATACCGTATGTACATGTTGTGTCCTCGCTGCGAGAACGGGATGCGCACTGCCGTGGAGCGCTCTCCTGCTGGTGCAATTGAGCTGGATTACTGTCCGGCCTGTCGGGGAATCTGGTTCGACCGCGGGGAACTGGAAGCGCTGCTGCTCCAAGTCCGCTCGGACATCCAGCCGATCGGTCTGCCGTCCCCCCGCGATGAGGAGGCGACCCGCCGCTGTCCGCGCCACAAGGTGCTGATGATCGAGCGGAAGCTGTCGACCGCGCGGCTGCGCTCGAGCCTGTACGGAGCCGCCGAACGTACGGTGCCCGACGGCGTGACGGTTGATCAATGTCCGGCTTGTCTGGGGATTTGGCTCGACGGTGGTGAGCTGGGCCAGATCACCGAAGCGATGCGAGCCGAGAGCGCGCATCCTTTGCTTTCGCCCTCGCCTGCGCCTCCCGAGCAGGCTCAAGGCGACACGCCGACCTCGGGGTGGCTGTGGGCGTTCATGTTTCTGACTGGTCTTCCCGTCGAAGAGTGGCAGCCGCGACGGCGGTTTCCGCTGGTCGCGGTGTCGCTCATCATCCTGTGCGTGATGATGTTTGGCGTCGAGCTAGGCAGCAGCAATCCCGAGCAGCTGATTCACATGCTGGGCCTGGTTCCGCAGCGGGCGCTCGGCGGGGCGCTGCTGCCGTGGTTTTCGCATATGTTCCTCCACGGCGGCGTCTGGCACCTGCTGAGCAACCTCTACTTTCTGTGGGTTTTCGGTGACAACGTCGAGGATCGGCTGGGCAAGGGGCGCTTTCTGTTGCTCTACCTGGCGTCCGGACTCGCTGCCGGGCTGCTCCAGAGTCTGCTTCAGCACAGCTCGACGACGCCGGTGGTAGGAGCCTCGGGCGCGATCTCGGGGGTGATGGCGGCCTACGCGATTCTCTTCCCCAATGCGCGGCTGGTCTCGCTGATTTGGGTGGTGCAGATCCAGTGGAAGACCACGACCTATCTGGGGGTGTGGCTGCTCTTGCAGATGCTGGGCGCAGCGACGGGCGCCTCGAACGTGGCGTGGTGGGCACACATTGGTGGCTTTGCAGCCGGGGCGGCGATTGCCTGGCAGTGGCGACTCGGCCACCGAGAGGAACTGACCCGCAAGCTTCAGCCACCACCGCCGATGGGCATCCTCCCTCCCAAGTCCGACGAGTCCCGCAAGCTGACCTGGTATTAATCCTCTTTGGGAAGCGGTCCTTGGCGATTTTGCAGGGCCAGCGCTACCACCCCGAGGAACAGCACCCACGCCGCCATCAGCGCCGTCTGCGCGCTGGTATACATCCGCAGCAGCGCTTCCAGGTCGGCGGTCTCGACGGCAACCGGGCGTCCCGAGAGCTTGGCGAGCGCTTCCGCAGCCGGAATCCCGACGTGGCGCATCAGCCGATGGGCGTGCACCATCATCACCACCAAGTTGAGCAGTGCCGCCGGAATGTTGACCATGCAGGCCCAGCTCCACGTCGCGACTCCGCCCAGGCGATTGCGCAGGGCCGCCAGCGAGCCAGTCACCAGCAAGAAGCCGAGCACCGCCTGAAGCAGCGCCAGCGGCACCGTCACGCTCCGTCGCTCGTAGAGATCGGCCCCGAGCAGCAGGAACAGCTTCTCTACTTCGGGTCGCGGCAGGCGCAGCAGGGTGCGGGCGAGCGGGCGGAGCGGTCCAGCCAGCGAATCGGCCCCATCCTTGGCGATCTGATCAAAGACCGACAGCTGGCGGTCACGCACCGACGAGACAAACGTTGACCGATCGGTCAAAATCGCCGTGTTGACCTCGAGCAGGCCGACCAGCAGCTGGAACAGCCCGATACACAAGATCACCACCGCGAGAACTTGCAGAGCCCGTGGCAAGCGGGGCACAAGTCGCCCACCACTGTCCGTCGAAGGAGCCGCCATGGCCGCGCTAGCCAGCAACCGCGCCGTCGGGGAGACCACCGTCGGTCTTGGTTCCCGCGTCGCTTGAGCCACCGTCGAGATGTGACGGCATATCCATCGCCGGGGGAAGGTCCGTCGGCGCAAGGTCCGCCGGCTTGGCCAGATCGACCGGCATATCGGTCGGGGTTGGGCGCGGGCCACCGTCGAGCGGTCGCAGCGGCAGCTCACTTCGATAGTTGTCGCGCTCGCAGGCGGACCACAAAAGCCACGCCGTCGCCATGGTCAGGGACAATAAAAGGTACAGCCGCCGCATGCTCTCTCCGTCGACAATTGCCTCGGCCAAGGGCCCACAGCCGAGGACAGACTCAAGTCGGGCCGCAGGCTACCATCGCTTACGCCCACCTGACAACAGGGCTGGCGCCACGCCGCTATCCTACGCGACTGAGGCCGCCGACTCACGGGCTTCTTCTTTGTTCTTTTCCTCCGGCGGGCCCTCGGCGGGCATGGCCAGCTTCAGCCGTCGAAACTGCGTCAGCAGCAGCGCCGTAGCGAGCAGCGACGTCAGGACCAGCAGCGAGAAGAACTCAGAATGCTTCCACGGCTTCCAGTAGCGACCGATGAAGCCCGACAGGTAGTTGCCGATCGCCGTCGCGATGAACCACACGCCCATCATCATGGCGGTCATCCGTCGCGGCGCCAGCTTGGTCACCATCGACAGACCCATCGGCGACAGGTTCAGCTCGGCTACTGTTACCACAAAGTAACTGGCAATCAGCCACAGCATGCTGACTCTGCCATGATTGCCGCCTACCCAAGACGCGACGACCATAATGCCATATGCGAGACCGGTGAGCATCATGCCCATACCGATTTTGGCGGGAGTGCTCGGTTCCAGATTCCGCGCTCGCAGCCAGGACATCAATCGGACGAGCAGGGGCGTCAGGCCAATCACGAACAAAGAGTTAAACGCTTGGAAGACGCCGGGCGGAATTTCCCATGACCAGGAACCCAGACGCAGCATCCGATCCGTATTATCGCGGGCCCAGAAAGTGAGCGTCGTGCCATTTTGGTGAAAGGCCATCCAAAAGAACATGACAATCAGGCACATAATGGTCAGCGAGATGATGCGTTGCCGCTCCACTGCCGGGGGATCGGGGCGGTCTTCATACTCAGCCGGCAGAGGCACATCGAGCACAGCAGCGACGGAAGACCGGGTGTCTCCGACGGTGACATACTTGCGCAGCGCGGCAAAGATAATGAACGAAAACGCCATGCAGCCACCGGCGGTTGCAAACGCGAGCGACCAGCCGTAGGTCATTCGCATATACTCGCCGACTGGTCCACCGAAGAGGGCACCCAGATTGATGCCCATATAAAACACGGAAAAGGCGGCGTCGCGGCGGGCATCGCCTTGAGGATAAAGATTTCCGACCAGGGTTGAGATATTGGGCTTGAATAGGCCATTGCCAATGACCAGCAACCCCATTGCTGAATAAAAAGCTGTCTTGTTTTGAATAGAAAATACGAGATAACCAGCGCCAAGTAGCGCGGCACCACTCAAAATGGCTTTAGTATAACCAAAGATCCGATCCGCGAACATTCCTCCGAAAAACGGGGTCAGATACACGAAGAACATGTACCAACCGTAAATGTTCGAGGCCTCGGCCTCGGTCATTTTGTAGTGCTCAGTCAGGTACAGCGTGAGCAGCGCCAGCATCAGATAGAAGCCAAATCGCTCCCACATCTCTGTAAGGAACAGCACGTACAAGCCGCGGGGGTGTTTGGTCGCCATGGGTGTGAGGCACTCTTCCCAACCAGTAAACCTCGAATCTGTGGGCCTTGTAAAGGTGGAACAACACTCGACTTTCTGAGAGTGCCGAGGGCTTGGGCGGACCCGCTGCTCACTCGGGGGCTGGCGGAGCGGCGGGGACTTGCGGTAGGTTCGCGGCGATGCTGCACCTTGCACAACCGACGAGACCGGGCTGGGCCGAATACGCGGTCGAACACGTCGAGGAGATGCTGCTCGACCACGCGCACTGTGAAAAGAAGGCTGCGTCGACGGCGCTGGGGATGATTTTTCGCTATGAGGAGCGTCCGGAGCTGCTGACGCCGCTGTCACAATTGGCGCGGGAGGAGCTGGCTCACTTCGAGGAAGTGCTGGAGCGACTGGCAGAGCGCGGGATTCCGTTTCGGCGCCTGCCGGCGGGAGGCTATGCGTCGGGTCTGCACCAAGCGGTGCGCTCCAAGGAGCCGGATCGGCTGCTCGACAGCCTGCTGACCTGTGCGCTGATCGAGGCGCGGAGCTGTGAACGGATGCAGCTGTTTGGACAGGCGCTGCTGCCCATCGATCCGGCGCTGGGGAAGCTGTACAGCGGTCTTCTGGCCTCCGAGGCGCGGCACTTCCGTCGCTACGTCGAGCTGGCCGAGCTGTACTTTCCAGTGCCGGTCGTTGATCAGCGCCTCGAGGAGCTGGCGCGCCACGAAGCGGACGTAATCGCCGCGGCCCAGATCGAGCCGCGCCTGCACTGCGGATAGGAGGTCGGGTTACAGAGCCTGGAAAATGCGAGTCTGGCGGGGCGGAATCACGATCGCGGGGCCCGAGATGGTGCTGTCACCCAAAAGCTCTTTAAGCTTGCCACTTGGCAGCGAGCACGCGGTCTGCGGCTTGTCACTGCGATTGATTGCGATGTAGAGCTTCTCTGCCGCTTGGCCCTGCCAGGCTTTCTGGGTCTCCATGGTGTACACCCACAGATCCTCGGAGACTTCGAGAGTCTGCCGCACGCCGCGACGGAGCGCAGGGTGTCCTTTGCGAACCTGGCCGAGCTTCTTCACCCGCTCAAACAGCGCCAGCTGATGACACGATCGCACCGAGCCGCGCAGCGTTCCGTCATTCCAGAACAGCACGCGCCGGTTGTCTGGATCGCCGCCACCCGCCAGTCCGTACTCGTCTCCGTAATAGATGAGGGGTGCGCCCGGACTGGTCAGCAGGAAGGCAAACGCATTGGCCAGGCGCTCATACGCTTCGGCTCCCTGCGGCTGAGTCGGCAGATTCGACCACGTCCGTTCCTTGCTCGGATCGCTGTTCTTTCCGTCGGACCATTCATCGAACAGAGGGTCATCCTCCGCGATGTGAATGGGCCGTACCACGTCATGATTGCCAATCCACGGACTCATCACCGGAGGCGGCGCGGTCGCAGTTCCGCAGCCGTAATACGTATCATTGGTGCGCGCAAACTCGGCCAGCTCCCACATCGGGAGGTGCTTGCCGGTGTTGCCGCGTGACAGCACCGCCGACGCCAGATTGGCGCGCAGAGGGAAGTCGAACTGACCATCGAGCATTGTGGACGAGTCAACAAAACGCTTCAGGTTGTCGCGATTCCCAAAGTCATACGTCTCTCCGGTCACGAAGACTCGCTTGCTTGGGAACTCTGCAAGGAGCCGGGTCCGCAGTCCTTTGTACCACTTGGCGCTGATGTGCTTGACCGCATCGGCGCGATAGCCGTCCGCGTCGGTGTCACGCAGCAAACGGACTGCTCCATCAAGCGAATACTGGAGGGCGTCATCGACCTCATAGTTCCAGTGCGGCAGATAACCTTGGAAGGCGCAGCGGGTGCCAATCAGCGGATTGTCTTTGGTGCCATCCCACTGACACGGATTGCTCGCGGCGGATGAACAGATGCACTCCTGGGTCATTCCGTCTTTGAGGATCGGCGTCAGATCATCGGCCAGCGCAATATTAGGCCAGAACCATGCCGGTTTCCCATTTCCGTCGAGAATCGTCTTGCGATCTCCAGACAACACCGGCAGTCCCTTGCCATCGAGCGCCGCCGCGTGGGACTTGTAGAGCGGACTCTGCTCATGGACATGAACCATCGCGTAGTCGAGCACCACCTTGATTCCTTTGCGGTGGGCGCGCGCGACCAAGTCCTTTAGCTCGGCCTCCGTTCCGAAGTGTTCCTCGACGCGGGGGCCACTCTTTGGCCACTGATCCATAGGCCAGTAACCATGGTATCCGGAGTAGGCATGACCACCGACCTGGCGCTTGTCGGCGGTCGGATTGATCGGGCTTAGGTAGTCCGGATTGTCGAACGGAACCGTCACCCACAGCGCGTTGACGCCGAGGCTCTCGAAGTAGCCGTCGTCGATCTTGCGGATGATGCCGGCATAGTCACCGCCGAGGTAGTCGCCGGGGCGCTCGGCCTTGTCTTGCACGAGCGCTTTGTCGTTTCCGCGGTTGCCGTTGTAGAAGCGGTCGACGAAGGTGAAGTACATCACGGTGTCGCGCCAGTCGAAGTCGCCGCTGGGTGGGACGGTCTCTTGGCAGGTTACGGCGTCGCCGATCGGCTGACGGTCACAGGTAGCAATCGGCGGCATTGAGCAGCGGGCGGTGAACTTGCTGCCGGGGTGCAGCGGACTGGGATCGTCGCGCCAGTCGTCGCCGTTGACGACGAACTTGACCTCGGACTCGCGGCCATTGGGAAGGTACAGCTCGCCTTCCCAGGACTTGCCGTCGGTGCTGAGCTTGAGCGGGTAGCCGAGGTCCCAGCCGAGTGGTCGGTAGTTGCCACGTAGCTCGACGCGGGTCATGCCAGCGGCGTTCGGAATCGAGTACTTTTCTTTGCAAAATCGCTGCGACTCGTCGCAGGGCAGAGGGTCGCCGGTCGGTCCTTTGCACGTCCCGACTTCGGTGGTAGCCGTTGGTGGGGCGGCGCAGATTGGTGGATCGGGAGGCAGTGCCTCGATAGCGGGGTTGTCGCCGGGTTCGGGTCCGTCGCCGCAGCCGATGGCGAGCGCGAGGCAGAGACAGACAGTCCACAAGCGGCGATGGCTAGAGCGGCGCATGGCAGTTCTCCGTCGGAAAGTGGGTGATTGCGAGGGCTGCGAAAAATGCCAGTCGGATTGGGCAGCCTGGCGCGCATCTTGCGTTTCTCGCCGTCGGCGTGTCAATGGATTGGGTATAGAGATAGAAGCCGCCGCCACGTTTTCTTATAATGGGGCCGGAAGGTTTCTGGCTTCGTCGCCTTCCAGGGGGAAAAAGCGGGATGAAAGCGGTCTCGATCGCAGTGATTGGTAACGGTCGGTGGGCGCGGGCGCTGTCGGTGCGACTGAAGCGCAACCAACGTCAGACCAAGGGGCGGATTCGCAGGGCGATGCTCTATCAGCCGCCTCCTGACCTGCCGCGTCTGGCAACCTTCGCCGAGCCGTCGGAGATCGTCGTAAGGTTGCCGACGGCGATTCCTAAGAAGGTGGGGAGTGGCAACGACGAGACGCTTCAGATGACCGCCGACGCACTGATGTTTGCCGCCGGTGAGGTCTACGCCGAGTCGATCGATATTGATGACCTGCGCGATGCCGACTTGATCGTGATGGCGGTGCCGGCCTCGAAGGTCAAGCCGCTGCTGCGCACGATCGCGGGCGTGCTGCGGCCCGAGCAGGCGATCGCCCACGCCATTGGTAGCTTTGCGCCGATCGAGGGGGCCGGTCGACACAATATGCTGCCGGTCTCGGAGCTGATTCGTCGGGAAACTTCGGTCGCTCACATCGGGGCGATTGCCGGTCCGGCGCTGGCCGAAGATCTCGAGGAAGAGATTCCGGTCTCGATGGTCTGCGGCAGCCTTAGTACCGAGGTTCCGGCGATGCTCCATCAGGCATTTCACGGACCGCTCGTGCGGGTCTATTCGTCGTCGGATCTGGTCGGGGTCGAGGTGGCGCGGGCGCTGGTCGGAGTCTATGCCTTTGCCGTCGGTGTCGCCGATGCGATGGAGCTAGGTCCGGCGGTGCGCGCGCTGCTGATTGCCCGCGGCACGGCGGAGATGTCGCGGCTGGCGGCCATGCTCGGCGGGCAAGAACGAACGCTGCTCGGCCCGGCGGGACTTGGCGAGCTGATCGTTGCCACAGAGCGGCGTGGTGCCCCCGATTTCCAGCTCGGCAGGCTGATTGGCAAAGGAGCTTCTCTCGGTGATGCGGCCCGGCAGATTGATCGTGCCTGCGATGCCCTCAACATGATCCGCGAAGGCCAGGCGCACGCTCAGCGAACCCGGCTGACGCTGCCGATCGTGAGCGCGCTCTATCGTTGGGTCGGTGGCCGTCACGATCTGCGCGCCAGCATCAATGATCTGATCGAGAAAGATCTCTTCCTACTATAAAGCCGCGTGGCCGACTTATAGTCCCGGCCATGCCAAACCTCCGATCCACGATTTTCTCTGTTGCTGGTCTGTTGTCTGTGCTGTGGCTCCCTGCCCGGCTCCACGCGGCTCCTCAGCAATCCGGCGAACCGATGGTGCCGCCGCCTCCTCCTCCCGGTGCTGCGGCCACCTTGCCCGCCTCGCCGTCGCTGATGCGTGGTAGCTCGGTAGCAGTGAGTCCCTCTGGACAAGCAATTGCTGCTCCCACCTGGAGGCTCACACTCAACAACCTGCTGGTGCTGCGGCTCAATCCGGTCGGTCTGGAAGATCAGCTCCGCTTCGGTTTTCAGCGTCGTCTGCCCGATATGCCGGAACAGCAAGGTCGGCTGTTTGCCGATCGCTTCGTGTTCTTCGGAATCGCTCCGCGCCTCAACCCCGCGTTCCTCAAGATCGGACCGTCGATCGAGATTCAGCCGCTGTCGATCTTCAACCTGCGAATCGCTGCGGAGTACGTCGGATTCTTTTCGACCTTCGGCTTTCTCCAGTCCTATCCCTCTGCGCAAGATGAGTATTCGGACAAGCTGCTCGCCACCTGCGCCAGTACCGATGCGACCGTTCGGCAGAGCTGTTCCTATCGTGATGCCGACCGCGTGCAGCAGCTCGGCAGCGACGAGCGCCGCAACTACAAAGCGAGTGGCTTTCACATGATGATCGAGCCCCTTGTGCAGATGAAGCTCGGACCTTTCGCGCTGCGCAACAAGCTGGCCCTGGAATACTGGTACATGAAGGTCCGGGAGGGTGATCGCGTGTTCTTCGATGTCACGCTCGATACCTTGGTACCCGCCCACGGCTGGGTGCTCGCCAATGATCTGGATCTGCTGTGGGTCTCGAAGTTCGGACTGGTGGCTGGCGTGCGCTACTCGGTGGTGATGCCGTTCTACAGTGGCAACGAAGTCCGTCCTGGCGAGTCTGCGGCCAACATCCAGAATGGACTTCAGCGCCTCGGCCCGACGCTGGCGTATACCTTCTTCGATCGCGGCTTCACCCGCTTCAACAAACCGACTCTGCTGCTGGTTACGGGCTTCTATCTGTCGCACCGCTACCGCATGGGTCAAGAGCCCGCCGCCATTCTGCCCGGAGTCTTTGTCCAGAATCCCGCCATGCCGTACCTCGTGCTGGGCTTCTCCTTTCAGTCCGATCTCCTCAAGCCGGCCCGTCGCTAAATCGCTTTCCCAATCCGCTGAGTTCGCTGCAGAGATCCGCTCGCAAATTCTGCTTGGCCCTAGATCGATTCGTGTACGATGCGCCAAATCCTTACGCCTTTGGAGGCTTTCGCATGTCGAACCGAACTTCGCTCAGCAGGGCTGCACTTCGCTCTCTGTCCCTTGCTGTCCTTGCGTTCTAACCGACGGTGACACACGCGAGCAATCCGGCGGCGAACTACGTGGTACCCTCCAGACTGGACTACTTTCCAGATGAAGCGAAGGCCACCAGCGTCGCGATTCACGGCGCATTTTTCTGGCTCTTCGCGATCGAGCGTAGGTGGACAAAGGATGTGTTCGCTTTAAGCTGATGAGCTCGCCAGCCTCGACGCACTGAGCCTCTTGCGGGCTGGCAAAGTGTGGTCATCGAGAGCTATC
>Ga0154020_10000200_pt1 | contig 70480 bp, 74 predicted proteins | sample Klosneuvirus_201_FD_109709 | JGI IMG/M metagenome (GOLD analysis project Ga0154020, IMG submission 109709) | Active sludge microbial communities from wastewater, Klosterneuburg, Austria - Klosneuvirus_20160825_MG | ecosystem: Engineered > WWTP > Aerobic digester > Activated sludge | place...
ACAAACAAGTTACATTCAACCTCTTCTTCAGCTTCACCTAATTCATCTGGTGTTGGATCTCTTCCTAACACATCTATACATGCTTGCTCAACGCTATTCATGCAAGTGCCTTGAAGTGCTGATATAATATCGTCTAATTGTTTGTAAGTTAAAATCATTTCTCTAATCTTGCTGCACGTTCGGCCCTTACAAGTTCATGCGCTTTCTTAGTAAGTTTAGCCAAAAGTACCTTCAACATAGGATTCTTGTCTTCATACAGCTTGTACAAATCTTTCCTATTCTGCCAACTCAACTTCTCATTGAATTTAGCACCATAGGCACCGTGCTTCTTTAGGATACCGTGCTTGATCCCAAACTCAATATCATCCTTTCCAAGTACGATTCCATAACCATATCCAATCTCAACGCTGAATTTCTGCTTAGGTCTGTCAAAGTCAGTCTTGACTGTGTAGACCTGTGTTCGTTGACCAATCTCATCTTCGCCACTCTTATATCCTTCAACCCTTGCCAACTCCAGCCTTATAGTTGGCCAAAATTCCATCGCCTTACCTCCATAAGAACTCTTACCCACACTACCAATATTGTCATACGCTCTATTGATTATGAATAAAGTCAGATCATTATCATCAATCAAACCAGCTGTTCCTCTAAGTCCAAACGCTATCGCTCTAGCAGCTGCACCCATTGCAGCATTTTTGTCCTCATCTTTAGTTCCAGCTTTGGCATTTTTCCTAGTATCCATGGTTTCTGCCTCCTGTCTTGATACAGTCTGACCTAATGAATCCCAAACAAATAGGAATCTTGGACGTTCTTCTATTTCAGATTCAGACCACATATCATTGACTTCGTCAACTATTCTAGCGATCTCACTGAACACCTTCTCAATTGTCCTTGTCTTTGCTATCAATACATTATCTACATCTAGACCAATCATTTCTGCCAATTCCCTGTTATCCCTGCGCTCTGAGGATAGAATAACTGGAATGGCCCTGTCTTTATAGGTATTCATGACTGCCTTCAAAGCCTCTAAGCTAAAGGTTGTCTTGCCACTCTGTGATGCTCCACGAACTTCTACAATTCCTGAAGGATATCCCATTGTTCGGAGATTGTAGTCTAGAACAGGAGAACCTGTTGAAATCCAAGATTTTTGATCTCCGAAATAATCTATATCACTAAATTTGATGACTGATTGGCTATCTATCTTGTCAACCAACTTTTGCATTATTCTACTCATGACTTTGTTGTTTTATTAGAAAGGGACACCGTATTGATGCCCCTTTCTAACTTGATTTCGTGCGATCTTACGTGTTTACTTCTTCCCCTTGAGCTTTGCCTTGATATCACTCAAACTAATTGATCCTGCCTTGCTTTTTGTTACAGGTTTAGCCTTCGCTTTGACTGGCACTTCCTCTTCTTCATCTTCTTCCTCCTCATCAACTCCATCCATGGCCTCTCTAATCTCTTCACGTAACATATCATCACTTTTACTAGATGTGATACGTATGTTGAGACTTTCTTTCTTGATGAGATTCTTTAGCTTCTGCCTATCCATCTCATCATACTTGTCCATCTCTTCCTCATCCTCTTCTACTTCTTCCTCTTCTTCATCCTCGTCATCATCCTCCTTTGCAACTGCTTTCTTAGATGTCACCTTCTTAGGTGCTGACTTCTTCTTAGATTTTACTGGAGAATCATCTTCGTCTTCTTCACTATCACCAGATTCCCACGTGTTATTTAGGGATTCAATAAGTTCCTCCCATTCATCTGTATCGCAAAATCCAATCTCATTCTTTTCATCAAAATTTCTAATGCCTTCGCAAGCTAATTCAAAGTCTCTACTGCTGTAGACATTAGAAAATTTACTGATTAGAGGATCATGACTCATGAACTCATCAATCTGCTCATCTGTTAGCGGCAATGGTTCTGGCTTACGTCCCAAAGTTACGCTATACTTGTCCTTAGCAACTTTCTTCTCAGGCGAATACTTCACAATGACGGGCATTCCATCATCTGGATCTGTGAATGGATCAACCTCGATAGGTTCATCATCATCTTCCATAGATGCAATTTCATTGAATCCATCACGGACCAATTTGCCAAACTCTAACAATCCAAATTGACTATCATCGCCGTCAATCTTTAATGCATAAGCTGTCCATGCATTAGAGTGGCCAATACCTTCCTTCCAATCGGTGATAGTTTTAGCTTTTTCAGCTGCTCCATCAATGCCATTCTCTATCAGGTGCTTCTTAGCTTTTTCAATGTATTCCTCAAAGATGTCCTTTTTAGCACCTCCATGAACCTTAGCATTGAATACAGACTTTCGCCCCATCTTACCATCTTCTTTCTCGATGCTGACCCAATGGGTGACTTTCATCTGGTAGAAGGGATCCGGCTCATCAGTTCCATTAGGATGGGCTGGAAATAGTCGAAATTTGTTAGTTCCCTTACTGATTTCAAGGAACCCTGCTCTGGATCCGCCGCCACCAGTTAGTTTGTCCTCCTTCTGTGCTTGATCTTGGAGTTTCTTCACCTTAGTGGCTTTCAACTGATCCCTTAGACTCTTAGCCATTTTCTCTTTGTTTAGTTTCTTTAGTTCTTTACGAAAGTCAACCATTTTTGATAACCTTAGCCTTTTATGAGAGGTTTCTTGATCATCATCTTAATGCCATTGAAAACTCTGCCATCTACTTCTGAAGTGTCTCCATCTCCTAATCCTATTACAGAAGAGAGCTTGTCAAGTTTATCATCTTTAGATTTAGCTGCCCAATAAATTGAATTGATGTATTCTTGTTGTTTCTCTAAACCTATGATCTTCTTCTTTCTAGCTTTATATCCACCTAAGCCTTCAACGTGATCTGTAACTTGATCAATTGTATACTTGTATCCTCTAACTAATTTTCGTGTTTCATCATTATCCCAAGATTCTCTAATTTCTGCCTTTGTTCTAGAATACCAAATCTCTAGATCCAACTTCGCTTCTCTGAGATCGCTATTCGCTTGCGCTAGTAATGATCCTAATTTATTCAATATCACAGAGAATGTAAGAGTTTCTGCAAGAAGATGATTATGATCTACTCTTAGAATTTTGTCGATATCTATCTCTTCATCATCTTCAAATAGATTCGTAACCATAAATAGTTGACGATCTCCTATCTTAATCGGTATCTTAGCCATTTTCAGTTCCAATTTTATCGTCTACATCCATGTTATCATAATGTTGTATCAATCTGTCTAGATAATCTCTAGCCTTGACAATGTCTGTTATGTTTCCCCCTTTAGTAGATCCAGGTCTGATAAATCTCTCAATATATTTCTTAGCGTTAAACACACACCAGAAATTTCCATAAGGCTCATGCATTTGAAATGCTTGAGCTATTATATCATTTTCCTTATCGCCGTACTTAGCGCGGTTGGATTGTTCTAAGCTGTCTGATGAAGCCATGTTTTGATCTGTTTGATTATTGTGGTGTCGCCTTCAAATTTGAGTATTATATCTATTGATTTATCACAATGTTGAGACAACTTTTCATTACAATATCTATGAATCTTCCTAAGATCCTTGTTACCCATATCAATCTCCCTCTTTAGGTAATACAACATAGATAACCAATCAGCTAATTTAACTATTGATTTTGTCACTGATCTCGTCATCAGCATTATGTTATCATTCATCAAAACATCTGATGCAGTGTCGACACTAAACTTCCTTTCTGATGCACTTACAACATACTTATCTAACAATTTCCTTATCTCATCTCCATTATCATTGTTATGTTTAACCGTATGGAGTATGTCTCCTGTAAACATCTCATCAAAGTCATGAAAGATTGCTTTCGTGACTATCTCCAACGTTAATTCATTATCGTTGTTTCCCCAAATTTCTTGACACAAAAGACGTGTGAACCAGACAACGATAAATGTATGATGACCTACGGATTCATCGTTGATTCTACGCCAGCCATTCCAACGGACCATATTGTTGATACGATCGAAATCATCATCGTTGAATATCTTCTCAAATATCATAGCTCAATTACTTCTGTTGTTTCCTCATCTGAGAAAAGCATAGGTTTCTTTAGATAGGTATCATATTTCACCTTACCTGATATAGCGAGCAATGGTGACTTTTTCTTAGTTAATGCAATTATTGAAGTCCCTACTTCAGACCATACATCAGCCCATATTCTTACTTGTATGATTTTGTTATTACTCTCCATAGTAATTATACCGCTCTTACCATATCTTGTATTTGCCTCGTCAACATACATTACTCTTCCAGCTACACATGCTGATTGCCAATCTTTTGCTTTCGCTAATTGATTTGCTGAAAGATAAATCTTTGCTTGAACCTTATATCCAGAATCAACCAATATCGCCTTAAAATCAACCTTACCATAGCCCGTGAGTCTCTTTTGTTCCAATATCCAAGCATATTCTCTCTCCCAATTCCCAGTCGTGTATTGTGAACGTATCTTTTGTTTTTCACTAGGAGTTCTATACATATCTAAGATGATCCTCAATCTATCCTTAGGTTGATTGATTTCATACAGACCATCAAAAGCACCTGCTAGTATCAAATGAGTTGCAGCACCTTTTCCAGTTCCTGTACCTCTCATTCTATCTACAAAATCATTGATATTCTTAAATTTACCATTAGTTATGCGCTCTTTGACAATATTTGAAGTGGTTGCTGGCCCTACTCCCTTCACTTGTTCAAATGACCAATATATTCTGTGATTCTTAGGATCTGATATGAACTTACCAGTTGATTTATTGATGTCTGGTAGAATTACACTAACGTCTATCTTTCTTGTTTCAATCTCATCTAATACATTCGTAATGTAATTTTCAGACTTAGCAAAATTCAACGATGATGTGTAAAATTCTTCAGGATAGTAACATTTCAAGTATTGACACCAATACCCCATAATCGAATATGAAGCAGCGTGCGATCTATTGAAACCGTATGATGAAAATGCCATCATTTTATCCCACACCAATTCTGCTTTGCGCTTAGCTTCTTTTTCCTTCATTCCAACTGGCTTTGATTGATGCACGACGCTTAGCTCTTGCTTCCTTAGTGAAGGCATTCATCATAATATGTCGTTTGGTTTCCCATTGTCTTTTCGCTGATAATCTACGTTTCTCACGCGTTGTAGGTAAATTATTGAAAATTCTCAATGAATCCCTCAATTCTTTAGAAGTATCAGGTGATGACCAAGCTCTCTTAACACTTACGCTGATATTTGAGGCATGGATAGCGGTCTTTTTCTTTCCTTTACTTGATAAACTTTGTTTTTGACGTGTATATTCTGAGGCTTTGGTTCCCTTGCGTCTCAATGAAATTTGCCTCCTAGCTTCATAATTACCTAACCAAAATTGAATTGCAGATTGTTTAATTTTCTCTCTAACAATTGGTATTTGCGCTGGATTGATGGTTCCAAATTCATTAGATGATCCAGGCAGTATATTGTATCCTATGTCTATATTTGTGGAATTGAATTTCTTAATGAAGTATCTTTCCATATTATCTAATGCTTTCTGTGATAAGCACCTGCACAATATTTCTTTATTGAAATTCTTACGTCCATACTTAGATATTGCAAGTATAATCATAACACCAGAACCCAAGTAACGTGGATTGTCTTTTGAATCTTGACCAATATAAATCTTACCATTGACCAAACAGATTGTTTTATAGATCACCATCCTTCTTAGTCATTAAGAGTTTAGAATAACCAGAAATGAATCGTTCCTTAAATTCATTCATCGCTATCTTATCAAATTTCTTCATAGCGGTCCTTGCGCGGTCGGCATCAGCCAAACTCATGCCACCCAATACCATAGCTTGCATCACTTGTTCTTGATAGATCATTAATCCCATAGTCTTTCCAGTGATCTTCTCAAAGAACGGATCAATATCAGCATCTTTTAGGCCATGCTTTATCTCTCCGTAGTCTTGGTGAGCATTGGATCCCATTGGTCCTGGTCTATACAAAGCATTCATAGCGATCAAATCCTCTATATTGTCTGGCTTGACAAATCTTGAATACCTCTGTAATCCAGCTGTGCCGAACTGAAATACATCTTCATTGTAACCCTTAGAGAATATTGAATATACCTTCTCATCATCCAAAGGGATATCTTCAAGAACTATCTTCTTTTTCCTGTTTTTATTGATTAAATCTAATATGAAAGTGAACTTGTCTAACTGAACTAATCCTAAGATGTCTTCTTTCAAGAATCCTGCGCGTTCTATGTATTTACCTTCCCATTCGGACACGAGTACAAATCCATTTTCGTCATCTAACCATATTTTTCTAACAGGCATCCAATCGAATACATCTACATCTTCCCCATCTTCATCCTTCTTTGGTACAATAACTACAGCTGAAGCATGTATTGATGACGTCTGCGCTTGGTTTAAGACAGGCTTCATAGAATTCATCAACTCAACATTTGAATTGACGAAACTCTTTAGAACCTTGTTCTTTTGTGAATCTTCAAACAAATCATCCCACACATAATTGTGTCTATCTTCGATCTTCTTAGTTACAAAATTTACAGACTGAAATGGGAGATTGTCGGACCTGCCAAATCCCTTTATAGCACTTTTCAATTTCAATCTATTGTAAGTTCCTATAGATACAACGTGATTCTTACCATACTTTTTCTCCATATACCTCTTCACCTCGTCTCTGTTGAGACCTTCAAAATCCACATCAATATCAGGAAGAGCATCTGCACTCTTAGACCTTTCTCCAGATACTCTAGTTTTGTTTAGGAATCTCTCGAATAGCAAATCATATTGAATTGGATCTACAGTGGTTATATCTAACAAATAAGCTATCAAAGATCCAGCAACAGATCCACGCGCTGGACCAACTAAGTATCCTTGTTCTTTAGACCATTTTATGATATCCCAAAGTATCAAAAAGTAGTCAATGAATCCAGCACCAACTATTACCTCAGCCTCTTCCTCAAGTCTGTCTATATATTGCTGTATTATAGCATTCTTATCAGGATTTGAAGACACCTTATCAGTTATCCCTTTCTCTAGTATACTGAAGAATAGATCATCCTTATCACCATCACATTCAAATTCAGGCAATTTGTGAGTTCCAATTTGAATAGAATATTCACATTCTTTAGATATCTTTAGAGTATTATCTATTGCTTTTTCTATGATATCCCAAAATTTCTCATTTAGATCATAGTTGAAATTGAAAGATTCTATATGATCATCAACACATTTATAGTATTGATTGTGACTTAAAGCACCTCTATTTCTCTTTATGTCATTCAAATACATCCTGCTCTTGTAGTATTCTTCATCGAGATAATAAGAATCACCTATTAGAACTGGACTGACTAACTTAGACAATTTTTCTATATAATTCTTTATGCCGCTAGCATATTCGCTGTACTTTCTTTCTTCAAAGAAATTTAAGCTGTCTATTTGGTAGTAAACTCTGTAGAATAGCTTCTTGTATTTAGCTATCAATTTCACACTATTATTGATTCTTTGATCTTCATTGATTATTGAGTTCGTACTAAGAATCAAAATAACGCCTTCGCCTAGATTCAAAAATTCATCATGATCTATATACCCCTCGTTATCTATGTTTATTGCTCTGTTGATCTTCAGTATATTCCTCCAACCTCTCTTATTGGCAGCAAATACTATGAATTCATGTATAATGGGATGTCCTTCAGCTGTGTTTCCAAATTTCACATCTATTGTCTCTCCTAGTATAGGTTTGATTCCTTTCTTTTCACATTCGATCTGATGTGATAATGTTCCTGCTAATGTGTTTTTATCACATATCCCTAAAGATTCATGTCCATAGAATTTAGACTTCTTCACCCAATCTTCAGCAAGTCCGCTACCATTCAATAGTTCATATTCACCATGTATACCTAAGTGACAAAATGGTATGTCATGATCTGTTTTTGCCTTACCTATGTATTTGAAGTCATTCAATTTCATCGACAAATTTTGCTCATCGAGGAACAACGATCTGTCAATATCAGTGAAGTAATACAACCCACCAAATTCAAAGACAACAGCGCGCAAATCTTCATGATTCTCGATGATAGTTCGATCTGATCCAGACAACAAGAATTGATTTTCTGAATTGATCAATAGATCATCTCCACTTTCTATCAACAAGAAAGCACCAAATTCCGCTACAGAATAGATGCTTTCTTGGATATGCTCTAGATTTATTCTATTCTTAGAGCACCATTCTTCAAAGTTTGTCATAGACTTCCGATTTCGCTACCTAAATTGTGCTCTTGTATCAATGACATCTTGATTTTATGATCTACAATCCTATTCAATGCCCAGTTCTTCGCTAAAAGCAAATAGTCTCTGCAATACATTCCACAATTCTCTTCAATGAGAATCAAATCAGACAACAATTTAGATCGAGAATTATCACTAATTTGTCTTTTCTTGTAGTTTACAAATACTTCCAATATCTGGAATACAGTAATCATGTACTTTGAATCTCCTAATGATTTTGGATGCACATTTGTTTCTATATCAGAATACATACATTCTTCAAGAGATCCTAACATTTCATCAATTATGTCATCTAAGATCTCAATTCTCTCTAATGGCTTACTTGATTCAATATGAATATCCATCTTAGATTCATTGACCAAATTGTATATTCTATAGTTGTTCAATGAATTGTTCATCCTTCTAGGAATCTCATTTTCAGTGTATAAATGTAAACTCTTACTGTTATGTGTTTGAGTTCCTACTTCGACCCCTAGAGAAATAGACATCAATTCAAGTATCCAACTGAATTGGAATACATTAGTTGGTAGACCCCAATGTAAATCGTTAGATCTGTTAGCAATAGTCATATGTAACTTATTGTCAGATATCTGTAGCATAACAAGATCATTACAAGGAATGTCTTTGCTATTAGTGAGATCTAAAGTTGGATTCCAAATAGACATCACTGCTCTTCTGGTGTCTGGCTGAGTATGTAATAAATCTATGACAGTCGCGATTTGATCTATTCCATACTTAGATAAATAAACAGAATGCATTTGCTCTTCACCTCCTATTGGCTCAATGCTAGATTTGCCATAATGTCTCAATCTAAATCCATACGGAGCATGAAAATTCACACCATCATCTGAGAATCCAGCCATATTACTATTGAAGAACTTGAGGAATTGTACATCTTTTCTCCCTCCCCAAATCCACAATGCTTCTGCTAATAGAAAGAATATGTTTACATCTCTATCGTATCCTCCCACACAACGCTTGATTGGATTATGTAACTCCACTTTCCAATTCAATTGTTCTTTCACAGGTCCATTTCTAGATGAAACACTGTCTCCTTTCGCTAATATCCTTTCATTCAGATCTGGATAGATATCCATGAAATTATCCACAGATGCTGCTTTAACTACAAAATCTACATTATTCATCAGTCTTGTTTGTTTTTGTAAACCTGTTCAACTATCACTTTCATATCAGACAATTCTCTCCCCATCCTCAATGCGACTTCTTCAACATCAGATTCAAGTATCTTATCATTATCCCCTAATATATCTGCGAATATCTGATAACAAACTTGTGAATTTGATAACCAATTCTTGTTGCTTTCTTGTGGGAATATTACTCGTGGTTCATGTTCTTCTGCATAATCAAGTTTAACGCTAGTAAAGGACATGATTATTGCTTGATCTCCTACATTAAAATGATGTGCCGCTGCTCCGTTCAAGCAAATGATGCCAGTTCCTGCTCTCCCAACGATAACATACGTCTCTATTCTAGCTCCATTCCTATTATTCACAACAAGAACCTTTTCATTCCTAACTAAACCAACAGCATCCATCAAATTCTTATCAATTGTTATGGATCCTACATAATTCAATTTAGAATCAGTCACTACGACGTTGTGTAATTTTGACTTTAGAACGGTTGCATACATAATTCTTGCCTGTTTTTATTAGATGGGTTTAGGAACCTTAGTCTTTTCATAACCTTCTTCTAATTCTGGTATGAATGGCAATTCTGGTGGGAATTTACCTGTAAAGTACTCAATTATATCATTAGCTGAATCTTGTTTACCTAAGGCATCATCCATGAATACCTTAGAAAATTCCAACATAATACGTATATCTTTGATATCCAATGTTGCCCAAAAGATCCTGAATTCGACTGTTCCTGTGAAGAAAAATTTATGTATGTTTATGCCTTGTCTAGTATATGAGAGTGGAACAACAACTCTATTTTTAGTATAACATAGAGAAACTCTATATTCTGCTAATGATTCAACACTCATTATTAGATCATGTTTCCACTGTTTCACCATTCTTTCTCTATAGTGAGCCCAAAAAGCTCTAGAAAATTCAGGTCTTTTAGTGAATTGACCAGGTCCCATAGTCATCATCATGAATTTGTCATAATGATCAAATGCATACTGCTGCAATACCTTCAATTTATGTAAAGTATCTTTTTCATCATCTGGATCGTAGAAATTACCCACATGAGTTTGTAAATTACATCGATAGTTTATATTTGCATCTTGTCCCTTGAGCAATTTTAAGCACTTCTGCGCAACGATCACTTGTCTGCCAATACCGATTGTAGGCTTGGTATTGATCTCACCACCTAGCATGTTTTTCGACTTAGCTGTTGTGTCAACTGCGAGCCCATTTGAGTTGACCAAAGTCGTTTCTTTCTTTGACCATGAACATCCATCTGGTAAGTCAATGAGATCTCTGCGAAAATCCACAGCTTCTATCTCAAGACCATAAGAATAATTATCAATAGACATAATTTGAAGTTATCTTATAGCAGAAGGGGCTGGTGTTACCCAGCCCCCGATGCTCTTGTCAGTATTATGGTTCAGTATTCTCTAGAACCTTAGGTCACTTCTTCACTTTCTTCACTACCTTCTTCATTGTCTTTTTAGGTTCTTCTTGAACCTCTTCAGAAGGAGCAGTCTTTTTCACTGTCTTCTTGGAGACTTTCTTGTTGGATTTGTCAGATTCGCGCATCTTTTCTTCCAAACGCTTACGACTTGCTACAGCGCGCTTATCTTGACTCTCCAGACGTTGTTGCATTGTCATGATCAAATCATTGGCAGCAAGGATCTGATTCACTTCTTCAACATTGACACGTGGTACGAACACCAGATTAGCGTTGAAGTTCTTGAACTCCCGATCAATGTCGCCCAATTCCACATTTTCCTCAACTTCCTCTAATCCTTTCAAGGCATTGAAGAACAGATCACCGATCAATTCATCTTCAGCATTGAAGCGCAAGCGATCATAGCTGAAGATGGCACGCTTTGTTGCTTCCAATGGAGCCCATGCTGTGAAGCCATTTTTCAGCAATTTGATCTCAAGATCTTCATACCGATCAACAAATGGTTCCTGAATAGCTTCAACGTGCTTTGGATCTTCCTTACTCCAAACAGTTACACGTGACCGACTTGCTTCTTTCTTCACAGGAGCCTTTCTAGTTGGAACTGTCTTCTTGGAAATTGGAGCTTTCTTAACAGGAGCCTTTTTGGAAGTCACCTTTTTCTTAGGCTCCTCATCATCTTCTTCTTCCTCCTCATCATCTTCTTCTTCCTCCTCATCATCTTCTTCTTCCTCCTCATCATCCTCTTCTACCTCTTCTTCTTCATCTTCTTCCTCTTCTTCAGCTACCTCATCGTAATCTTCTTCCTCTTCATGAGAATCCTCATCTTCTTCTGCTTCTTCTTCTGCTTCTTCTGCTTCGTAGAAGGCTTCATACATATCAATCAATTCTGAAAGTGGTTCACTTTCCACATCTGTGACTTGCTCTTCTGCAAGTGCTTTGATAAGCTGCTTTTTTGCATCGTCTTCAGACTTTGCCTTGATTCCCAAGGAAGCAAGTTGTTTTGTTTGAGCAGCTGTCAGGGTTGTTACTTTCTTTGCCATTTTGTTGGGGTTGTTAGTTTTTCTTTGGTAGATGATTTAACTGTAGTCAAAAACCTTATTACACATTTTCATCTCTACTTGAGAAGGAAATGTATGTTCTATTGTCTTCGCTGAGTAATTCTGACCTCCTTTGAGATAGTTTCTCTCTCTGACAAACTATCAGATCGCTTACGTCAACACTTCGACAAATGCTTTGAATTCTCTGTATATTGTGACCTTTCAAGTGCATTATGTATGCTCTCTTTTGATCTGTGTCTAATCCTTCAAGGATATCAACTCCCTGAATGATGACATTTTTGTTTGTGAAATCGATATTCGTATCATACGAAAATGATGTACCTATATCGAATCCAACATCTGACATGGAAATGATACCCTTCACTTTTTGATGTTTTGTCCCATCAACAAGTGTGGAGTATCCATTGATCTTCTTGGATAGATCAATTATCACTTTCTTGAGATTGGATTGGATATAGAAAGGTAATGGAACTGGCTTGTATTTTCCAACTTTTCTATACTCTGCCCACTTTTTGGCAAACTTCAGAATAGAATACCAGATCTTCTCTTTCAATTCCTGTACTACATCTTCTTGGGTCATACCAAGATTCTCGTAATTATACAGGTGTTTTGCATATTTCTCTGCTAAGTTCTCATAGCGTTCGTAGAGTTCGACAGCCTTTCTCTTTGACTTATGCATGTCTTGTACGGTTTGGTTGTTACGATCCTTCTAACAGTTGGCAAATTAAATACTTGAAATGATAGAAAGCAAATTTTTTTTTCATTTATTTTTGTTTTCTTAGGATTTTATGTGATTACCGGATCAAAAAATCCTTGTCACTCTTTTGATAGGTAGGTAAATCACATCACTTGCGCCTTTTATTTGTACGCCTGCTATATTAGAATCAAAATTGATAGAACGCATTACACCAACCCTAATGGAATCTTCTAATAATACTTTGACATGTTCCTCGATTCTGTAATAATAGACAAGTTCATAAGAATTCAATAGGGAAGGTGGACCATGATCAAGATACACTCTTGATCTGTATTCTCTGTTGAGACTTGAATCAGTAAAAATTGAAGGTATCTTGTTTTTACTAGAGATATCTTCAATCTTCAATCTCTTATGATTATACACTCTCTTATAGTAATCTCTGTCCTTTTTCTTTGGATATATCTTTGATCTTAACTCATTGAGAAAATATTCTATCTGTAATTCCTCAAGATAATCAGGAATAGATATGTTGCGGCTCTTAGTACTCATTGATAACTCAACTTCTTGTAATTTACATAGCTCAGCCCAAACTCAATCGGAGGCTTTAATCTATTGAAAACTTTAGATATATCATCTGAGTTGCTGTCTCCTAAGTCTTTATCCTTAGTGAAACCTAACAATACTTTCTCAAATTCATTCTGAAGTACTAATCCTTGATGTTTTGCATTATCTAATGCATCTGGATCTTGAATTAGAATTACATTTGTCACTCCTCTCTTCTGTAATTTTCTTATCTGTTCAATAGATATTGCTTTTCCAAAGGTAGCGCAAGACTTCATCTCTCTTTCATTGTCTAATCCTAATACCTGATCAACTCTTATTTTATCAAAGTAGCCTTCAACTAATATAACCCAATCAGTATAGAACATTATCTCATCATATCCTAACAATAATTTATTGAATTCAGTATTCATTGAATTCTTATATCTAACATGTTTTCTCTTCGCTCCTTCTCTCTTGTATTTACTATTGATCTCATCTATTTGTAATTTAGATAAAGTTGATCTCCCTAAATATCCTTTAATTTTTCTAGATTCCTCTACAGCCATCATTACATAATCTCGCAATCCAACCTTTATGTTTGTTCTTCCAACTATGTATTTCTCATATTCAAATTTAGTGAATCCTCTAACATCAAGGTATGGATCTGAATTGGATCTTTTGAATCCAATAGGCATTTTCATTTCTGGAACCTCAAGACTTGTTGAATTCACAGGATCTTCTGAAAAGAGTATGTTATTTAGTCTCTTTTGTAAATCTGAATAAGATCCGTCTTCAAGTATAGTTAATTTATTTAGCTTAGTTAGCAACTTCACAATGTTGCCAACTTCCCCGCATTTCTTACAATCCCAAGCATTCACATATGTTCTGCCTCTCTTAACTAATGCTTTTGCAATATTTATATAGAAATGTCCATCCTTAGAACAAAATGGACAATCAGATATGATATGATCACCTCTTGAATTATACCTACTCCCACTAAGAAGTTCTTTGAAATCTATTCTACCCATGGTATGCGCTCCAACGTTACATCAGAATATATGTTGTTCAAAGTATGTTTTCTGTCATAGAATCTTGCTCTAGCAAGATTTTGTCCTATTAGTATAGGATCGACACCACCATCATGTTCTCTCAATTTATCTGGAAAGATTCTCATCACTCTGTCTCTCTTCTCATCTCTTGTTTGATTCAAGGTGAAGAAGTTATCAAATGGCCTTAGCTTTCCCTTATCTTCTGATAAATTCCAACGAGTCATTAGATAATCTGGATCCTCTCTCGATTCAGGTGGAACAGCTGATGCTTGTGTGACACTTATCAATGATAAATTGAATTCTACAGCTATGTTTTTCATCAATTTAGCAACGTTCTGTTGCCTAAATCTCTCTTCTGAAGGGCTGTAATACTTTCCATCACCAGGATCAACGAGATCTAAATAATCAATTAGAAGTAGTGAAATATCTCCATAAGATTTGATCATTTCGATTAGTGAATTTCTAATATCCACCATAGACCAATTCCCAAATTTCTCACGTGCTTCTATGTATATTTCTCCACCTATTCTTTTGACTATTTTTTGAAGTTTCTTGTATCTTTCTTCGTCTACATTGCTTATCTTCATGTCTCTGTAAAGAGTACCTGTCCAAGCTGCATCATATCTATCTAACGCTTGCTGTCTTGTGCCCTCTGCTTGAAAATGAGCAACACGATGGCCTCTTCTTGATGCAGCAATTCCTAAATGTATCAATAGCTGAGATTTTCCAACACCTGAATCACCTAAAAATAATGTTGTTTCACCTAATTGAGTGCCGCCATCCATTATTACATCTAACAAATCAATTCCTGTAGGTATGTATTTATCTAAAGAACTCGTTTGTTGCTTAAATAATCTCTCTAAGAATCTAGTATCAAAATCCCTATATATCTTATCATGAAGTGCTTTATTCATAGAGAAATCACGTAATTCCTCAGCACCTTTAGTAAATTTCAAATACGCTTCATCTTTCTTGCCTTCATTATACACATCTCCAACTTCTTCATAAAGCTCTATGAATTTGTGTTGTTTGATGAATTCTGAAAATGAGGATATTAGACCTTCATAGTCAGGAGTGATGATTGATCTTATCTCTCCTAATGCATCATCAGCCTCATCTACTTTTGCTAATTTTTGACTAAGTATCCCAACTGTTGGTGGTCTACCTTCCTTATCCATATAGGTATTGATAGCCTTCCAAACTTCTCTATATCCTGTCTTTTCAGGGATATAGCTTGTTTTCATGTATTTCCTAACTATTAAAAGCATATCTCTCTTATTGAGACATGCTTTGAAAAGTTCAGGAAGATAGGACTCGTCTAAGTAATTCTTCATGACATTCTTGCCTTATGAATATTAGGATATTCTTTCTGTAATAAATCTATACATCTTGTCCTATTCACGCAAGAAACACATAATGATGATGATTCTCTGAATAAAGTGGTATTTGCTAAGCACCACAATAGACCTTCTGGCTTTCCATACAATTTTCTCTTATGACTTTCTTCAAATTCATTATCTTTATGTATTAGATTTAGAAAAACTTTGTTTGAATTGATTTTCCTGTATTTATCTCTAACTCTTGCTCCGATCTCTAATCTCATTTTGCTTCTAAAGTATGAAGCTGCATATGCCTTGTCTCTCTTCAGATTCTCATATCTTTCTATGGATGGTTTACCTATGATCCAAGTGAGCTTTATGCTTTGAAGTCCATACTTTAGTGACTTTTCTCTCTTATACCACCAATGGAATGATAACTCAATAAAATCTATCAACCAATCTAATCCTATAGACGTTTCATAATTATTTTCCAAATACGATAGGAAGTTGTCTATCGCTATACGATTCAATTTGTTGTCTGGCAAATTGTAATCTGTGTTCAAAGTAACTGATCTATAGAAATCTTGATAAATACTAACGATCTTGATTCTCAATTCATTTCTATCAATCATTTTTGTATATTCAATTCAAACCAATTTATTAGATAATCTTCTAAATCTGATACAATGTTATCACTGAATTCGATTACATCTATATTTTCAACTCCAGTCTTTTCTTCGTATGCCTGTATTCTTTGCAAAGCGTGATCTTCAAGGTATTTAACACCTTGGTCAATTATATCAACAGCTAATGCTTTCTTCTTGTTTTCTGTGACTCCCAATACTCTTCCTCTCCTTTGTATGATCAAAGTTGTTTCTTTGCCAGAATCAACATTTAAGAACACTTCTACAGCTGGGAGTGTTATTCCTTTCTTCCATATGTCAGAAACTAACAATACTCCACCTTTTTTAGATAAGAATGACTTTTTTACAGACATTCTTATAGTATCCTTATGCTCTCCAGATAAAAATGTGTATCCTGTAATATTTTCTATCTTTTTGCCATGTTCGACACTATTAAACATGGCTAATGTCTTCAAATCTAAGCTATCGCAAACAGTTAGCAATGATACAATTATGCTGTTGCGACGCTCATTATCTATGACAATTGATCTGAATACATCTCTGTATTCCATAGAATCCTGCCAAGGTTTGTGTTCATATTCAATGGACAACAATAGCATTTTGTTTTCAGCCAAAACACCTTTATTCACTAATGTCTTCTCTTCAATCTCGTATATGATTCCACCACAAAATCCATCTACATTGAATTTATGCACTTCATCTGAATACTTATGAGGAGTAGCTGAAAGAGCGAGGACATACTTGATATTAGATGCCATTCGCAATGCAACCATTCTAGGTTTGGATTTCCCATATTCTTGAACTTCATCTATTATGAGCATATCCAAATTACTCAAATATCTTGACATTTGAGCTTTTCTTTCCTTAGCTACTTTTAGATCTTCTTTTGTGTATTCCCTCTTACTTGGCTTTCCCTTTAGTGCTGATTGTATCGTTTGTATCATGGCGATTGTCACCATTTTACCTATCTTGAAGTCACTTCCTCTAATCTGTCCTATTTCACTTTCAGGTATTCCTGAAATGGCTGATATATCTGATGCTGCTTGTTTGAACAAATCAACGCTATCAACTATGAATAAACTAGAAGATATGAGTTTTTCCTTCAATAGAAGTCTGATTATTTCAGAAGCTATGAAGGTCTTCCCACCTCTTGTAGGTACCATTATTACACCATATGTCCTTTCTAGAAATTCTATTATTGAATCTCTTTGATAATCTCGATCAGGTAATAAGAATGGATCACTAAATTTGACCCAATCTACATTTTGATCATCATATCCAATCAATTGATATTTGATTCTCTTCTTACTTAGAGCTTCTAACACATATTCAATCAATCCAAACCAAAACCACTTCCTACGTCCGTCATAGAATCTTACTTTCCCATCCCAATGTTTATCTTGAAATAGCTTAGAATATTCAGCACCAGGCATGAATATTGAAAGTGATTTTTCAATCACTCTTCGTTCTCTGTTATCGCAATAATAATATGTATATAAGCCTCTACGTTCAAGGACAACCATAATCCATATGAACTTTAGGCAGAGATGATTGTCAGTAGCTTATGACTAACTTCAACTCTTCTTTCTTAGACAATGATGATTGATATGCTTCTAATTCAGAGCACTCAATTCCGTCAATTGGATTAGGGCTTATTGGAGTTCTTTTGATCCATATTCCTAATCCGTCTGAAATATCTAATCCATCGGCAATCAATATTCTATTTCCTTCTCCAATTGGTGAATAGAATGTTGCATTATATGGAAGTGCTCTTGGACTATTTACAGCTTCCATGACTTGTCCATTGGAAAGTGTAACTATCGCTACTTCTATATTACAATCATTCGTTCTATTGAAATTTGTAAATTCATAGTCTAACCCAGGACTTACTAATATTTCTAAAGTGTTAAAATCTAATCCAAGACCATCATAATCTGGTGGAGAGAATGTTATTACAGCATCAGTTCCATCCATATGTGACTCCATAACGTGTAAGGATACATCAGAAGCTAATATGGATCCATCCCACAAATCTGCTACTAATAAATCTCCACCTCCAATCTTTTGAGCAAGAATTTGATCGTAGAGCAATGAAAATTGTCCAGCTGGATATCCGGCTGGGATTGTCAAAGATAATTGCTCTCCGACAATTCCTGCCACTGAAAACAATGAATTCAACTCAGTGTCTCCAAGCGGAAAGACAATTGGATTTCCATCATGAGGATATTCGATCCATAAATCAATTTCATTAGTTACGTTTGTATCTAATTGATTTATTAGAGCAATGGCTCTTATTTCTGAAACACCTAATTCTCTAGACCAATTACTCAAATCAGAAAATACATTTCCAATCAAGCCATTAGCTATTTGAGTACCTGAAACATAACCTCCTAAAGATATGAATGGACTATCTTGAGGTGCTCCAAAAAATTCAGCAGATGTATAGAACAATTTCATGATAATGCTCCATATTTTGCAGATGTGCCTAAAGATATAACTAATGTAGCTGTTTTGTCAGCTGGAAGTTTCATTTCAGATATCCTCACTAATGAGATCAAATTATCAGATAAATTAGACATAGTAAAATTAGACATAGTTCCGAGTGTTAGTCTAGTTCCATTATTATCTTCTAAATGAACTAAGAAGCGAATTGGAATCTTTCTCAACTGCTGATCAGAACTCTCTATACAAAACACATCAAGAAAAACCAAGCTCTTATATCCATCAATACCCAACAATTGTATAAGATCTATTTCTAACGAATTTCCATTATTAACAGTTTTCCTAATTGTTTGGAAATTCTTCACATTGAAATTGTTAGATAATTCTTCAGATTGATCTGAGTCTGAAGAAAATTCGGTTGAAGATCCACCTGTTTGATTGTCAACGATCTTTTCTTCAGATTTATTATCTCCATCATTATTGAATGGATGATGTATGATCTGCCTATTGTAGGATAATTTCATCTTTTTAGCTTTCTGCGTAAAATGGTGGGAAACTAGACAAATTATATACGTCTAATGATGATATTGCAGTTACAGGAGGATTGGGATATAATGGTGCAAATAAACCTGATGGAGTAACACCGAAACCCCTAGGTATCAATGATAAGTTTGGGAGATCTGGAGCGTATAATTGACCAAATACATTAGCGTTGGGTCTAAATCCAGCTGGTAAAACAAATGCTGGCGTATCGTCTCCATCTGAAGCTCCAGTAGCATTGAGTATGCCTTTCAATCTCACAATTCCATTCTGTTCTTTTCTATACGAAGGAGCAGGTGTTCCTGCTGTAAATGGTGATGATGGAGTAATTGTGATCCATGGAGTATCAACGCTGGACTTACCAAAGGCATATTCCCATCTAGAAACATCAGAATTGTAAATCAATCCTACATGTTCTCCTATTGAAAGTACCATATTTATACCACCTGGTAGGAGTACTCTACCACTCACATCTCCTGCTCCTGAATTGTTCAAGATGGTCAATGTTCCCACTGAAGAGTAACTATTCCTAATTATTATTAGTTTTCCTGGCAGTGGATATAGAAATGATGATATTACAGCATTAGAGACATTGATGAATTGAACGTGATTTCTATTATTGAAACCACCATAATTTCCATCTCCAGGTGTAGTGAAATCAACCTCATTCAAAGGATTAAATTGGAAATCACCAACAAAATTATCTATTCCTAAATGATTATTTATGGATCCATTACTGAATGTATTAGTAAATCCATTTTCAAACGTATTATTCCTATTCTTCCAAGCCATCTTGAGAGAATGGGTATTGATTGGATCAGGTGGGTTGGTGAATAATCCACCAATTACTAAGTTTGCATACACTGTAGCTATTTGAGTTCCACTTGCATCAAATGAAGCTGTGTCAAGATAAGTTCCTATATTCAATACTTTTGGTGGAGTAGTTGTTGAATTAACAGACGACTTGTATTGAATTTGACTTATATTCGAGCACTTAATTCTAAATTCACCATATCCTCTAAATACTGGGAAAACCTGTTCATTTACTGAATTTATCTCTCCAACTACAAAAGACGATAGATGAACAAAGTCTGCTTGATGAACTAATGTCAATGTTCCTGATGTGGGGAATACAAACGTATCATAATCTTCAAATGTAATCGTTAGTACACCAGCTGTATACACACTAGAGATGATATTTAGGTATTTCCCATTTTGAAAATATGCTCGCCATCCATTAAATAATCCAGATGTAATTGTTGTTATATCATGATGTATCCCACCTAATCCTTCTGTGATGTTTATTTGATTGTTTGCTGAATCAGCAGACCAAATGCTTGCTCGAAATCCCCAACCGACTCTAGCCAGAGTGTATTCTTTAGATGATATTTGCGTATCATGTTTTACATACTCTAATCCTATCAATGGATTGTCTTGAGTAACTAAGTCTTCTATATTGTAATTGCCTAAATTAAACAGATTCTGAGACCTTCTGTCAATTATTGTTGTCACAACACCATCAGAGATCACTTCTGCAACTATGAATTCTAATCCCTCAATCGGTACATATCCAACAGATTGAATAGTGAATAGTGCATCACTATAATCATAAATGAATTTACTAGATGGAGGAACAACTATACCTGAAGTGAATGTTCCAACTACAGAATAATCTTGATCAGATTCAGCTGTAAACGATGCTCCTAACAAGAATGCTGACGTATCACTTGCAACCTGTGACACCAAATATTCTTGCGTATTCATTGCACTATTAGGGAATTTTATCTTTATAGGATGATTAGGAGTTCCTCTCAATACCTCTAGGAAACTTGTTCCTAATCCGGTTAATGATCCATCAACACCTATCGATACCTTACCAACTTCTACATTGGTTTCTGCATAACTAACAACTATAAGTCTGGAGATACTGTCAGTTGGTATAGTTATATGATCAACTCGATCTTCATTGACTGAGATCATATCTACATTTGTATCTATCGCATACCCTCTCTTCACTGTCAATAATTCTGGGCTACTCCCCTGAATTATTCTCATATTGTCAAAGCTGGTATCTTCAACTGTTCTGACGAATCCATAGACACTTATTCCATTCTTAAATAGGAGTTTGTATCCATCTGACACAATGAATTTGAGAAGTCTATTGAATTCCTGCTTACCTATGAATTGATTTTCGTTTATCTTTAGATTGCTCATGATAAGAAATTGACTTGCAATGTTGAATTAGATGGGATCAGATATTCCCTTATCTTCTGTTCTATTGATCTATTCGTGAACCTTAAATTGTTATTCTTCAGCCAAATGTTAGTAGAATCAATTCCATTGATGAATGTAGATATCTGTTGATTAAATGTAGGCTTCATTTTGATATCCCACAAATTTAATTCTCCTGCGCCACTGAAAGTGACTTTCAATTTCACTCTCTTAGTTCCGACTGGTAAACGAACATGTCTACCTGATCCTATATCAAGAGTTGAATCCACAGTTGGTATCAATGAACTGGATTCTCTAAACATCAATCCCTTGAATGGATAGTAATGATTAGCCATTGGAAAATTGTATCCAGAGACAAATTCTGTAACTGTGGATCCAGTTTCAATTTCAACTACAGATAGTGTAAATCCACCTTCATCTATACATTCAATCAATACTGACATAGATGTGCCGCCTGGTAAAGTTGGTTGACTAGCCATGAATGTAAATTCATAGTCTAATCCATCATCAACCTTAATTTCAATCAATTCAATCTCAGAAGATCCTGATAATTGAACAACTTCTTTTGATCCATCAGTTACTAATGAAACTGATCCAGACGTATTATACAATCCTAAATCTAATACATCTTGAGTATTTTCTGGAGATTTATTGAGTTGTAAATGATTAGTCAATCCATAATACGTTGGCCAGCTTAAATCTATCGTAATTCCACCTTCTACATATTCAAATAAGAACTCATCTAAAGATACATTGTAACAAATCAATCTCAGCATCTCACCATGTCTCGGATTCAACACTGGGAGGATGTGATCACCATCTTGTTTGACTATATCAATTGTTCCTCTTTTTCTGGAGACATCGTACGCATTCTGAGCGATCCATTGGAGATACGATAGATCTTCATTTCCGCACGTTAAAATGCTGCGCTGGTGAAGATACTCGCCAAGCAATTTGGGTCTATTTATCAATTCAGTTATCACATCATTCACTAAAGCTATTTGTAATGCGAAGAAGTATGACAAAGACTTCCAAAGTACAACATAATCAGCATCATCCCAATTGTCCTCTTCACCTCTTGGCATGAATGTAGGTATCATCCCACTTTCATGTGTTTTCTTCATCAAATTCAACCAAACTCTATTCCAATACTCATCAGTCCAAGCTATGTTTGAATACACTGTGTTTTCAAAATCCAATACTTGTAGATATTCCATCGAATAAACGCCACCTATAATCAAGCTATTCAGTGTAAGAGTACCGGATATATTTGTACCTTTCCTAATGTATCTGAATTTCACTACAATGTCATTTCTTATGGGTAATAATCCAGTTGTAGCATCATGTATGTTTTGTTGAAGATTGACTAATGATAATTCAATCCAATCATCATTATACCTAACTCCGTCATATGAAAACTTGAAGTGTTTGATGAAAAACCTATCAACTAATTCTCCTGTGATATCATCAATCAAACTATCTATTTCTCTAAGTCCACGTAATGGAGTTTGATACGTAAATTCAAACGCATCGTTTATATTATCTACTGATCTGCCAACTATCATAATCCACTAAGAACTGTCGAAATGAAACTAAAATCAGCGATTGTTGGATAATAGACTGGATTGAGTGTTCCAGATCCATTGCTGATTATGGCACCATTTATATCCAACATCAAGAAAGCTCTCACTCTTGGTAACTTTCCATAATCAGTGGATAAATCTTGGAATGGGAAGAAGTATTGATCTGGTACATATTCAACTCCTTCTGTTGATTTGGCTATTTGCAACAGATCATCCCATTCAACATTCGATCCAGGAACCCAAACCCTGTAATCTAGATACTTATTCATCCTGATTTGTATGTCTTTTCTAACTTCATCAGGATTGTAATCTTGATTGATCAATGCTCTAAAGCTGATATCAATTGGTTGCCAATCTACATTCAAGAGTTCAACACCTACAAAGCCCAACCCATCAGGATTGAGTTCATCTAAAGAAAGCCAAGGAGTTATGTCTATTGTCAATTGATCAAGTTGAGGTTGTGTTAAATTAGATCCATTAACAGTTGCAACTGCTAACTTTATCCTACCATTTCCATTATCTCCATAATTGAATACACGAAGTATGTCAGGTCTAAATTTCAACATAACCTGTTTCAAGTATGACAATGTACTTCTTGATAACAAATTTATGGCATCTTTGATCCTATCTCTAAATTCTATATCTCCCTCGATGTCTCTACCACCTAATGCTGGATATTCATTTATTACATAAGAATGTCCGACTGGAATAGGAGTAACTTCAGTTATTGTCAATGCTTCCACATTTGTAATTGAGCCTGTTGTGGTTGAACTGATTTTACCATATGCAAATCCATCAGATCCAATAGATACATTGGAATCTAAATTCCATATAATACCATTAGAACCTTTGAGAGTATGAACGCCTGAAGAATACACAGTTCCTATGTCAGCTACGATCCTTATATACGTTGAAGATCCTATGGATCCAAATCTTGGAGAAATTCCATACATAGATGCAATATTATCAAGATATTGACCATGCGCTGTATCTGGATAGAAGTGAGATTGTGCAAGTGCGATATCTTTTAGAGCTTTTTGAGCTAATTTAGATGATCCATATGCAATGGCTGAAAGTACTGATCCATCAGTTACCTTGCTAACTCTATCTGTTCTGCTTAGAAGTATCTTGACAAAAATCTCTTTCAATTCTTCTATTGCGCTTGGCTTGATTAGTGACATCTCTAAACTGTTATGGATTGAGTTTCAATCTCTCCTATTCTAGTTGATACTTCAAACTCTAAGAATGTATCACTACCTTCTTGATGGAAATTCCTAACTTTGAATCCAGACAAACTGTCATCTGTTGAAAATATATTATACAATTCTCTCACAACAGTTGCTATACCAATCGAAGCAGTACTAGAACCGACAATATTACTTCTGCCTAGAGATAAGAATTCTGGAATGTCTCCTCTTTTCAGATTAGCTAGTATTTCAACAGATTGTTTTGCTGTTTGATGATAATTCAGTACTAATAAATCATCATTCAAGAATTGGATCTTCCTATTTATGTCTTTTCCTAAGATGGTCTCACCTCTTATGATATCAATCACACTTTTGATCTCATAATTCCTAGAAGACACTTGAAACATCAATATCAAGGGTGCACCACCTGTGCTGTCATAATCTAATTCAGACAAATCATTTCTCATTGCAAGATCGACCCATCTATTTGAATAATCAGATTGTCCTAAGGTATTGAATGACACATCTTCCAAAGTCTGATTTTGTCCTAAATTAGATGGTATTTCAACTCTACTGTTGTAATTGAAATTAGTTATTGAAGATCTTAGGAATTTAGGACTTTTACTAACTCTGTATATTTCCATTCTAAGATCCTCTAAATAATCATTGATCTCCCAATCGAGATACATATAGAACTTGTATTTATTGAGAGTTGTAGATTTGCTAATATCTAATGATGTCTCAATCAATTCTTCTAACTTTCTTATGTGCTTACTTTGAAGGTATTCTTGATTTCCTATGAAGAAATTGACTATCGATGGGTAACTGTTTTCCATAAATTCAACATATCTATCTAAATATTGTAATAATTTACCATTACGATATCCAATTTTTCTACCGAAAGAATCTATGTCTATTTCATCGAATGCCGCCATCTATTTCAATTTTGTCTTACTTCTCTTCTTATATGTATCCTTATATCCAGTTAGTAGGGAATCAATCCCTTTATTGATCACACTAGATGATAACAAAGCAATTACACTAGTGGAATTATTGCTTCTAACAGTGTAAGCTGGTGCAATAGCTTTGAATACAGCTGAATAATTCCATATCATATTATTCTGTCTATCTTGAGACATCACTAATTGACTGAATTCAACTAAATATTGACTATTCAATGCTAAATTGTAATAGTAAAGTCTAACTGGTTTACCCTTATCGTCTACAGAAAATGACTTTTCCTTGATTCCTTCAAGTAATTTAATCAAGCCATATCCTGTCTTTACTGAAGTATTGAAGACAGGAGCATCATACCCCTTCCCCTTCACATGACCTCTATTTCCATTGAAAGCATATATACCATTACTTGATACTAATCTAAGTCTTCTACCAAATGATCCTCTGATGGAAATATCAAACGGAACAAAGGTAGTGTTGTACATAGATACAACTCCAGAACCTGTCTTTTTCACTGTATTTATGCTTGGTCTAGGCTCTGATATATTATCAGGCATAACAGGGAAAACTAAGGAATCGACAATCCTCCCTTCACTATCTGTTAAGTCTAATCCTAATGCATAGTATTCAAAATCATTAGGAAATAGACCATGAAGTCCGGCTCTCCCAACAGAAGCTGCTAATTCAGTGACTGATCTCCTAGTTGCTTCTACTGACATTCAATTCCAAATTGTTACTGCTGCTGATGGAGCATTTAATACAGCTGACCCTGTTCTGAACCAAGTGTCTATGATTGTAGACATTAAGCTAACACAAGAACTTGAAGAACCACCACCAAAACCTATTGGATTCACAGGCAACAAATTTATTGGGACAATTGGCGGTATTCCTGTGAATGCTGGGGCCATTCCTATAGCTAATTGACTTGCAAAACTTGTAAATGCGGTTTGAAATAAGGCTGCACCATTTTGTGATTGCGCAGATATTGGTAGAATTGCCAATTTGAATGCCTCCTTAGCTAATTCTGAATTGGCTGAATAAGGAATGATGGAGGTAGTGTAAATTTTAATAGCTGTGGACCAACGATTTGCTACTTCAATATTGGTCTCTGGAAAACCTTCAAATAATGGACTACTTTGATCCATTATCTTAGATAATTCAATTCTCAATGTAGGTAAAAGAAGAGGCATCAATCTAACTTGACTATGTCACTCAAAATAACACTTAGTTGAGATCTTATCTGAGTAAGTTGAGCAGCGTTGTTGGGAATTCCTGATGGACCTTGCGCTGTGGGAACTGTTATTAGCTTGATTTCATCAATCAATTCTTCTAACTTCTCTTTCAACTTTTCTCCTAAAACAGATTTATACTCAGGATCCTCTCTTGATAGACTGATCTTGTCTTCTGTTATCCAAACTTCCTTCCCTTCAGATACCTTTAGAGATATTGATCCATCTCTCATGTGGATCACATTATCATACTGATCTTTTATAGACCAACCTTCATCTTTCTTGTGTTTGAAGTGAGAAATTTCTTCACCATCTTCATCTAATATATTCAATAGTATTTCATCATAAGATCCTAATCTAATTGAATTGTCAGCAAAATAGTCAATCTTTCCTCTGACATTAGTGAGGAATTCAGCTGTCTTATTGGGATTGGCAACGTTGATGCGTAGGACGCCTTTATTATCTTCAGCTGACCCAATCGACAAGTCAATGGTCGATCGCTGCGCTCGCATGTCGAAATCCACCAAATTCCCATCAAATCTCTTTTGGAATCTCTGCTGCTGCTCTTCCCTTATTAACCCAACTTCATTTTTCAGATTGACAATTGACAACGCTAATGCGGTATTGTGCTTTGGTATACGAATCCAAATGACTAAAGATCCTCTTTCTGTACTTTTATCTGGAAATACTATGTCTCTCATCACACTATTTGATGCAAACACATTCTTCCATGTCGATCCCAGTTCATTCCTAAGCATTAGCGTACCAGTCATATAGCAATGCTTTATATATTCGCTCCTATCCTGATCCTCTGGTATTACAACATATGCTACGCCTGAAGGATCTTTAACTCCATAAACTGGAGTGGTTCCTAAGGATTTTCTGCCTATTGAATTTATCATATCACACTAGATGTTGATTTTTCTGATGCTCTCGAATCAACTTGCATTCTCCTCAAAAAGAAATTGAATACATCTTCATCTAATTTGAACGTCTTCTTTCCTTTAGTCCCTTCTACACCTTGTATTTTTATTATGTCAAAATAGCTTATGTTTCTACGAACTCCTGTTGATGGTGCTCCAGATGAATAATTAGGTATTTCGACCTCTATGCCTTCCACAAATGCTTTTTTCAATCCTCTAATCACACTTATTTGAGTCACGCGATCTGTAGCTCCAGCGTTCACATTCACTGTATTCATAACCGACTCGATTATGTAAAATTCACCTGTTCCCTTGTGATGAATCATATTCCCCTTCTTCAATCTTCTATCCCCCTTCAAGGTTATTGTCCCTTTTCTAGAGAAAGGCAAATAAGCACTGCTCTCTATAACAAAAGATAAATCTTCATATGCTTGATCTATCAAATAGTCTAAGCTCTCTTTGTTTTTATTCCCTCTTATTCCGAAGTAATCAATGTAATTACTCACGACTTGCATTGGTCTAGATCCCCATATATTAGCATATTCATTGAAGAATACAGCTGGGAAGTAAGTTAATGCTAAGGAAGTGTCATCACCAAAGAAATTACCTCTTGGAATTATTCTATACCAAGAATACACTTCTTCATCATTCCAAGTTAGATTCTCATTATATATATCATCCTCTTCTATTGATATTGCTATCTTTGCATTTGATCTGTATGATTCTTTATTATGAGGTGGCTTTCTCACCATAAAGTAGTATTGATTACCATAAGTATCTCCATAAAACTCTACGAATGGACTCTGAACTATTTTTCCATCTATAAAGCTCTTTAGACTTCCCTGATCTGAAACAACGGATGAATCGACTATTCTACGATCAGCAACCTCTGGATCGATAGCCAATTTGATTATTTGCCATATTCCTTCGACTGGAGAATCTTCTAAATTCTCAGTGTTTGTGTTATTCTCAGTGACTTTTGAATATTCATACCAAAATGTTCTATCAACTCCATAGCTTGAGAACAAGTCATTGTCGCAAATTCTAATATTTGCTAACATGTTGAATATGAATCTTATAGAAAATTCAATTGATCTATCAACATAAGCATTGAAGAAATTCAATTCACCATTTACTAATCTTTTGATTGACCTCTCTGAATTGTCGATCTGAACTCCAGCTGTAACCCCTGATATATCTGTTGGGAAGAAATATTCACCATCTTCTAACAACAATTTCATGAGATCTCTACCAACAACTTGAATAGAAGTGTCAGATGTTGAATTTTCTCTGGTTATTGTGTTTGAATCGACCAATCCGATCATATCAAATATCTGCTTTCCACCCGGACTGTCGCTACTAATCAATTTAGATGGATCTATATACAACGAATTCAATGAGAAATCTCCTAAATCATCAAGCCTCTTAGAATATTCTGACTTCAATGGTTCAAATTTGATGAAAAATATATCATTAGATTGAATTATGTTATTTAGTAAGAAATTAGGTTGTATATAATGTTCTTCATTTGTAATTGATTTTCTGTATACACTATCAGCATTTCGAGCAACTATATTACTCCTTCCATTTTGTATAAATTGATCAATTGTTGATCGACTCACTTCCCATTCTCCACCTCTATCTTGTTTTATATCACCACCAACTGGAGCTAATTTCACATTGAAGTTTCCTCCATTCTTACCAACGTTTGTTGTTAGAGATTCAACAAATGGAGTGATGTTAATTATCCTACCAGTTCCAGTCTTTCCTCCCAATGCTTTGCACCAAACCCAAACAGAGAAATCATTCACAAACCTAAATGTTTTTCCTATGTCAGATTGTATTTCTATGTTTACTGGTTGATAATCGGTATCTGCTATAATATCTCTCACCTTATTGTCCAAAAACGCTTCAAAATCATTATTAGGTACAACTAAATTACCAGCAAGCAATAGATATTCTCTCTGAACAGAATCTTTAGGTACTTTCAATAATACTCCAGATTTAACTATTGCATCTGTAGAGTTATTTACAGTTTCTTCTGGTTTTAGTGATGATTGTATTCTTTCTCTATTTCCCTCGTATTCATACAATGAATTCAATGAAAAATCTTGATCAAAATCTATGTAGTTATCTGATGCGAATTTATCAAGATCCACTGTATTCCCACTGTGTACTATCTCTATATAATTACGAATCATTATTCAACCGTTGTTGTAGAATAATTGTCAACCTTAGTTCCATTTGTATTTCTTTCTCTTACTGTCTTCTGTAAATCTAGTATTTCTAACAGAATTTTATTTGTGGTTGTGCCTGTCTTTTCATATTCTTCAACGGCTTTTCTAACGCCAGATGGATTATCATCTGCTTGTTTTTCCAAGTATTTTCTATTGACTTCCATCTGAAACGAATCAGGAGGAAGATAATTTTCCATATTGCCCTTCACATGTTTTTGCATGAACTCATCAGTCACATCTTTCCCTCTCTCTTGTTTTCCATGTCTATGTGCTAAGCTGAATCCAGATCGAATCCACTCGTTATCATCTAGTATGTTTTCAGCTATATCTTCGCCACTCTTATCAGAATCAGGCTTATATGCATTATTACTGACAGCTTCTAATATCGAATTGAATTCATCAGCATCTTTCTCATTGAATGAACTAGATAATGCTGAATTGATCAAGATCCCTCGTGCCTTTTCATTCTCTGAAATGACTTGATCTTCAGTCAATTCCTTAGTGTGTAATCCATATTTTTCTCCTATTTTATCAAAAACAGCATCAGTTGCTCCTATAATTGCATCCTTCATCACAGATGCTCCTTTGGTGAATCCTTCAGCCATCATGCTGACCAGATCCTTCATGCCCTTAGAAGCCATGGATCCAATACCACCAGTTTCCAAAGCATTGATCATTTCTTCTACCTTATGAACAGCTTTCACTCCGTATTTAGATAATTTATCATCCATTTTAGCAGTGATTTGTTCCATACCTGAAACACCGCTCTTTAGATCTTTTGTTGTAAATGATTCTATATCATCTTTTGATCCTATCTTGTTGAATTGCTCCGGATCAGCTTCATATGATTCTACTAACTTTTTCGATTGATGTAGATTCAATCCTAATGCCTTAGATGCACTGAATACTAATTGATCTCCTGAAAAGGTCTTGGAAAGATCTTCCATGATCCCTTTGAATTGACCTTCTTTGAATATGCCCTCTTCCTGAGACATCATAACATCGAGCAAAGATGCATCGGGATCTCTGCTCTTTATGGATCTCATGATGAATGCCTTAGTGAAATCATTGTTTGGATTCACTATAGATTGATTGATTCCTGTTATGGTTTTAGCTTGTCTTTGATCACTAAAAGATCCTCCAACTTGACCAAATGCACTCATCAGCTGAGATGATGTCGCACTTGATATCTCTTCCATCTGATTAGCCTGAGTCTCACTTAGAGCATTTTGAACTTCTAGTAATTTATGCATCATGCTGAAGTCGCCTTTGTCAATGCCATAGAGACCTGACTTCTTCATGATTCCTAACATTTCCAACGTAGCCTGATTCAAGGTCTTTCCTTGTTCAGAATTCATCACGTTGTGGAATTGGTTCATTGTTCCCAATTCCAACCCAGTCCCTCTCTCTATCTTGGCTTGCTCTGTTGCTGTTTTTCTAACATCTCCAGTCCATGACGCTTGAGCAACACTCTTAGAATAATTGATGGCATCAGCAGTCTTCAGACCAACTACAGATCCTGACTTTAGGCCCATTGTATCAGCCCTAACTAATGCTTTATCAAGTTCTTCACCTTCATGCATTAGTTTGTGAACAATCCCTCCTATAGAAAACATAGCTCCAAATCCTAATGCTCCAGCTGCTCCATGAACTACTGAATGACCAAGATGCTGTGCTCCATGTAATGCTTTTCCTACAATTCCATATTCACCATGGTTATCTTTATCATGTTCAGCGCCACCGTCCTTGTCCCCTCCTCTACGATCATCATGATCTTCTCTATCTTCATTATCATCTATTACTCCATCATATTCTGCCTTCTTACGTCTTAATTCTTCAACTTGAAGCTGCGCCATTCGCGCTCTGGTTTCATTAGCTGATTGCTCCTTATTGTATTCCTTCTTTGCTTGTTGCTTCTCTATAACATCATCTGGACTAGATCCAAGATCTTTGGTGCGTTCTTCATAACGCATCCTAGCCTGTATATCATATCTCTTCTTTTCCTCCTTGTTTATTCTTTCATATTGAGATATTTCTCTATCAAGAAATCTACTGCGTTCTTTGACATCCTTACTGTATTTCTCAGATTCTTTTAGGATAGACTTGAATAAAGATGATGTTTCTGAATCAAGATTTCTCAATTGATCAACAGTCCCACCTGATAAGGATGAAACTCCATCTTGAACTTCTTTTGTCTTATCTAAAATCCTACTGAAGGAATCTACAGCAGAATCAGACATTTTATCAAATGTAGATTCTGCTCCACGAGAATCTCCAGTGACAACTATCTTTCTTTCAAGATTACTCATCTTTTGTAGGTTTCTCTACATTATTAACTGTGGTGCGACCGAACTGACTCAAATCAAGGTCATCAAACTCTTGATCTATGTCTTTTTTGGACAATCTTATCACTTCCTTGGTGCGATTGACTGGGTGGCCAAGGGAAGCTAATGTCTCATTCAAATCGTTGCTCTCCGATGTTTTCTTCCACCTCCTCAATTCAACACCTTCCATGAAATCTATGAGCATATCAAAGTGGGAAATGTCCCTATGCTCTTTTGAGCCAAAGGACACCCCATATTTCTTTCTCCACCAAAAATCTAATGGATACTTGAAATTCCAATTTATGACAAAATCTGAGAGACTACTCCTCAGATCCTGTTTTTTGACTTTCTTCAGCACGATCTTGTTGATCTTCTTCAACTATATTATACATTACCTTCAATAATTCACTATACCAAGGTATGAATTGCTCTTGATAAACTTCCACTAATGATTTTGCTGTTATTGGATCTATGTCAAGATATGTATCGACACTTAGTTTCTTAGTTAAGTCAGGAACAAGGACAGAGAAATGTGATAATGTGTCTACCAAATCAATCAAGAACCTCATTGATCTAGTCTTCATTGGACTAGCTACGTACTCTACGTATTTTCCGTCTGTCAATGACATCTTCCTATTTTCAATCTCCATCAATTGTCCTACATTAGGATAATTGATTTGAGACGTATTGATTCCATCGATCTTCAATACTATCGAGCTACCTAAGTTAAATTTGGACATTCCGTTCTATTTTTTAGATTTAACCATAGGGAAAAGGGGGCTAATGCCCCCTTGCCCTATAAGATGGAAAACAAATTATCTGGGATACAAGATAGGTGTCAAATATTGGAAATCCATGTCTCTTCCACTGATCTGACTCTCAGTAATGTCAAAGCCTTCTCTTGTTGCAAAACATCCAACGATGCTTGCAAAGATCTCTACTCTTGGTACAATCACACCATTACTCTGTTGGAAGTCCTTAACTTTTCTAAGGATATCAATTTGGACACCTTCTTCTTGTAAGAGAACAGTGTTTACAAATTCATCTACAGATTGAACCTCTCTTGGCCAAGCTGTTTGGATAGTTTCTTGTGAGAAATTGATCAGATAAAAGGAACAATTCAAGCTACCATCCCACTCCAAGGCAGGAAGTTCAGACGGAGTCAAAGAACCTAAGCCTATCACTTTTCCTCTTCTGATAGTTTCAGTTACTCTGATATTCTTCATCTTCCCAACTGGCACGCCATTGACCTTGACGATTGCTAAGGGAGCGGTCATTGTTTTAGTGGCCATGTTGCTTTATCTTAGTGTTATTGTTATTTGTTGTTAACTTATGCAGATAAATTCACATTAAACATGAATCCTGTAACAAAGAACCTATTCACAGGTCCATTTGGAACGAATCCATATTTAACATCGTAATCAGCGCCAATCAATTGAACTCTGACATTTTGGAACGTCAATATCAAGTTATCATCAACTGATGTGGCAGTTCTTAGCTTCAAATACCCTTCTGTGAATGCTTTTACATCAGCAGGAGAAGCGGTGTTGGCATTGAGACCAACGAATTTCTTTCTTAGATTTATTACAAGTTCTTTATTGAGTTGTAAAGCAATTCTCATAGTAGAGCCATGAGGACTTGTGCCATCTTCATACACATCCAACTCATTCTCTTGTTTGCTATTGACATCTTGATTGACAACCCAACCCATTCCATCTACATATCTTTGATGGATAACTCCACCTAATAATGCTTGCTCTCTCTGACTCTTCGTCATTTCATGCAATACGCCATCGAGATCTAGATCCTTGAAAGTAGCTGGAGTTTGTGGTTCTTGTCCAGCAATTCTTCCTAAATAAGCAGCAGCATGATATATAGATGGATAGTATCTCTTACCAGTTACTGAAGCAAGATCTCTTTTCCAAATTCTAGAGTAACAAACATGTACTAATTCGCTATCATAGTTAGCAGTTGCATATAATGTATCAGAAAATTGATTATCATCAGCACCACCGCCAATCACTAATATCCTTTTGAATTCACTATCTAATTGGACGTGTGAAAGGATTTGATAGTTGATTGTATTTTCCATCTCATCTTCATATTTATCACATAATATGAAGTTGTAATCATACTCAGCAATCTGATCAAATACTGATTGTAGGTCAGAAGCATTGTATGTATCTGTACCTCCAGCAACTAATTCATTACCAGCAGAAGATGCAAGATCTACACCACTGACTGCCCCTGTACCTGTCACAACAGTGGTATTTGCTAAATTGAACCAAGTGTTGAAGGTCTTACTACGTTGTGCCCAAGTGATCAATTCAGCAACGTTAGAAAACTCTATTGATTTCACAATTAGATCTGGAGTGGATTCCGAATCTGTGATGTTATTGAATGGAATGCTATTGTAATCTAATCCTCTAAAGGATCCTCTATAGAATTCAACAACGAATTTACCGGGATTCACAGTTCCTGCAGACATCCTCATACCAAATCCTCTCTCGATCAATCCAGATGTAGCATTTGTCACTCCATTAGCTGAAATTCCTTCAACTTTAGGATGAATAGCAAAAACACCTCCATTGGGTCCACCTCCAGTCCAAGTATAAGTTGCTGTTCCTTTTGTAGTAGTTGCTGCCTTCACAAGAGTCAATGTATTGATTCCTCTGAATCCTGCATTTCTACTTGGTTTGAATAACCATTTAGCAGCATCCCACATGATACTTCCACCAACTGCTTGGCGAAAATCATCAAGATTCTTAAATTTATAGATGGAATTTGGTCCACTGGCTTGTTCTCCATTGATTCCAGATCCATATCCATACCCAGCCATAGAACCTGTGTCAATTAACAGAACATTCCCAAAGGATGCCTGAATTGGTGGATTGGTGTCTCCACCTACAATTCTGGAATAAGCACCAGGTTCTACAATTGATTTTCCGTTGAATGATACTGTAGTAGGCATGTTTGGGTCTGATTAAAAATTGACCTTGTTTTTGAATTCTCTGGCCCAGCTGATGGCCTTTCTCTTTTTATTCTTGTACTTTCTACTTACAGCTGACTTATCTACATTGCTGAATCCGTTCAACTGACCAAATTCAAGTGCAGTCATCACTACATCTTCTGATACAGATGGCGAAGAAGTCTTTTCTTCATCAGAATCGACACTAATAGGATCCTTTCCTTCTTTTCCCATCTTAGGTTTCACTTTCTTAGCCATGGTAGTATGGTCCGTTTCAATTCTTTTTAACTGTGGATAGCTTCATTTGTTTAAGGTTGAGCTTGACCTGTTATATTCCTTATTGATAATATAGAAGAACCTAAGATATCTGGAACACTCCAATCGAACGTAAATGATATGTTGAAATTCCTATGGAATATGTGTCCAGGAATCAATGTATCATCTATGTTCATATCAGCACCGCCAAATCTAACATTTTGGAATCCTCTTAGCTCAAATTGAGAATACATCGAAAGACATGTTGCTCTAAGCCAATGATATATAACTAACACTTCATTCATATTTTCAGATGTTATGATCAAATTATATGTAGATTGAGAATTAGCAGTATATACAGGATATACTGATTCATCTATCACCTGATTATTTTGAAAACCTTCATTTTGACCAATACCAGCTGACATAGGGGATTCCGATGGTAAAGTTATATGTATAGATGGCTTTTCAGCTATTTGCATGTTGTACCCAATGGTTATCAATAATTCTCTCTTACTTTGTCTATTTATTAGTATTTCTTGACTTTGCTCGAAGAAATCAAACTTGTCTATCTTAACACTCTCTTCATGTTCATTAAAAGCAAATACTTTATATAGAAATGTTTTCTCCTTATCAACATATGAATTCCAATTTTCCCTAGTGACAACTAAGAACATATTTATGATTCTCTGGAGCTCATATTCAGGTATTATATTCATCTTTCACTAAGGAATTGGTCTATTGCGTTCTCAACTATTGTATCTATTGGGGAATTGCGAATTGCTTTTTCAGCAAATGCATGTTCTTTCAATCCCTTGTGTATCCAACTATTAGGATCACTCTTGCTACTAACTCTCCTAAATGTATTATATTGCCCCTGTGTTGTTTCTTCGTAGAACTTAGTTGTTCTCTGAAGACCTTCGTAAATACTGTGTTTATGCTTGTATCCGGTGGTTGAGTTGGATCCCAATTGAGAGAATGCTGCTGGGATGTCTTCCTTAGATAATACTTTTTTGCCACTTCTTGCGCTCTTACGCACTGCCTTATAGACATCTCTGGGTAATACTCCAGAAAACACTTCTGATTCACCCTCGGCACCGGGAACTGCCATTCTGAATGGAATCGTCAAAAACCATCCACCATCCTTGGATCTCTTAGACTTCTTAGAATTAGCAAATCCAACCTTCATATCAAAGGAACTAATTCCAAATTCTAGCATATTAGGGAACTTTCCTCTTAGGATAATAGAATTTCTCAATCTACCTTCGCTAATCAGTTGTAATCCTCTAACATATTGCTGTCTTGTTGATCTTAGTCCCCTCCTTGCCTCTTCTTTCCATTGTCTATATGTTGCTTCAGTGACTTCATCTACTATATTTTGCGTCAACGAATTCACATCACTACCAGACAAAGCAAATTCAGATATGACATCAGTCAAATCTACATTTATTTGGAAACTATTAGGCACTTTTGGGTACAGTGTTATCGAACAGTGATTCTCCCAATAAATCTGGAGAATCTAAGACATGATGAGCTTTTTTAGCAACACAATGTATGATCAATTCACCTATCTTTCTTTTAACTACCAATTCATTGGGGTCACAATTGTTGTCTAATGAATTTCTATTAGACACTTGTTCCCTTGTGATATCTACAACATGATATTGAGGATTATGCTTGTATCTAATAGATACAGAAGCATCATCTATATTTGTAAAAGAATTGATCAAGATCAATCTGTTCTCTTCTATCGTATAATGACTTGACAATAATGGATACAGTTTTTGGTCAGGCTCTTGAAAAAGATATGCGCTTTCTATTTCTATTGGTTCGTATATCAATCTGGCTACATTAACTCCATTTGCTTGCCTTGGTCTTATGACTTCTGAATATCTCGACATTAAATCTAATACAGTTATTCGATCCATAATTGATATCTCATCATCATCTCTAAGACTAACTGATACAGTTCCTACATCTTCTTGCGACCAAGTTTTGTATTTCTCTTGTCTATTCATAGATTGTACAACTGCTCTAGTACTTGTCTTATCTATGAAAAACCAACCTATACCACCGCAATTCTTACAATTTGCAAGTGGTTGATTGTTTGATTTGCCTCTACATGGGCATTTTAATGCTTTCTCTAAGAAAATCTCATATCCCTGACCAAATACTGCCTCATCAAAATTAGTCTTGTTAAATGATGGAAAACCACCACTAAGAAGCTCTTTAGGAGTTGAACTTGTTACTGGCTTACGATGGCTTGTTTTTGCCATTACATAGACATGAATTGTATGCCCTTGTACCAATCTTTCATTTTAGGCATTTCCTTCTTCAACTCCTCAGCGTATTGTTTGATTCTAGCAGAGTATGCTGAATTTTCAGCAGATTGAGTAGTGGATATAGACTGAGAAAGACCATCAAAAGACAAACTCTGAGATGCTATACCTGCTCCTAAAAGTATATCTCCTAATACAGCTAAAACCTGTATTGTTGCTAATTTGCCTACAGCGTCTCTTAAATTTGATGGTATTACCTTGAATCCTGTACAATATTTAACATTCCAATAATTAGGTATATTTTGTACGCCAAAGAATCCAGCATTGGGAGTTATTCCAATGAACACTACAGAATTAGTGTTAGTTGTATCAGATCCAGCAGGAACGACATGAACTGTTCTAAACAAAAGATCTTCTTCACTCGTTATTTTAGAGGATAACCAAGACTTAGGGAATTCAACTTGCTTTGTAGTTGAAATAAAGCCAGTCAAATCTAACACCTCACGAACAGGATATGTTAGCTTGAAAAACCCCCAATTTTTGTAGTCTGTTCGTATAAAGTCCCTAGTCTCTTGAATTACCTGTCTATTGAGCTTAATTGACAGATATTGCTCTATGCTCTTTTGGGCTGAACGAATCTTTTCAGATATGGCCTCTTGACTCATGGCTCTTCCATCCCTAGTGCATATGGAAATACCATGTAGATATTGTTCCAATAGCTCTGAAGGACTGAAAATCAATCCATTGTTCTTACCATAACTGATAGAAAGTTCTAACCTCGGCATATTACGCTATCTTTTCTTTGAATTCAGATGGAATGTCATCCCAATTATCATGGATGAAATCAAGAAGATCTTGCTTATTCTTGCAAGATTTGATGTCTTCTTTTGCGATCTTCATCTCTTTTTCAGCAACAATCTTCAATTTAGCTGCTGAAAATTTGCTGAGGATCTCAATTCCATCTTCGGCGGTGAGATCTTCGGCATCGATGTCCTCTTCATCCTCTTCCTCATCTTCGTCATCCTCCTCATCTTCTACGCTGTCCTCTGCGTCATCTTCGTCACCCTCTTCTTCATTGTCCTCCTCATCCTCCTCATCTTCTTCAATCTCATCTTCTACTTCATCTTCGTCTACTGGATAATTCCAGCTTGGAGATCCATTGACTAATAACTCAGCCAATTCTTCAGATACTTCAATCTCTCCATCAGATCCAATTTTCTTGTCTCCAACGATAGGTAAATTGATGATCTTTCCATGAAATTCTGGGTTGCTGTGGATAATCACAACTAAAACCTCTTTTTCTTTCTTAGCCATTTTTAGCAAATTAAATTGAATGTTTCGTATGTTAACTTTAGTTAGTACCATCCAAAAGAATAGCCCCCATGTAGGGGGCTATTCCATCCGAATGGATTGTTGTTAGGCAGCTTTACCAATGTTGATGAACTTAATCATCTTCTTAGGAGCAAACAACAATGGAGTTCCATACAACAATACCATGAACCGGAACGCTGTGCTGATTACAGCAAGGTCCATTTTCATCAATGGTGCTAATTGACGGAAAGCATGTACCTCTTCATTGTTCTGAATGAGGAAGCTGGAATAGGTACCAGGCATGATGTTATTGCGATCCCGCACCTTTGTTGCTGCTGCTCCATCATATCCAGCAGCCACTTCAGTCACAGATACTTCAAATAATGGATAGAAAGTAGCGGCTGCGGCACTGGCTGCTCCCTTATTAGATCTGTAAATTGTGAATCCAGTAGTTGTATTTGGACCTGCTGTAGCAGTGAATTGTAAGTCAGCAGCACCACCAGTTACTACTGTTACGGCAGTTCCCAACACAGTCAAAGCAGATTCACCGAATCTATTGATACCAGATACAGCAAAGAAATAATCTCCTGCATCTGTAGAGGCCCATTTAGCAAGTCCATCTGCTCCTACAGCAGCAGCAGGTGCTCCACCAACAGTTGGGGCAGCAGGTGCATTAGCAGATGTTGCTCCAGATGCCGTTGTCTTAGTGGGCTTAGGATTCATAAAGATATCATAGTTCATGTCGATGGAACCAAATTGGCTCTCAAATCGACGCAAACGTTGACCCATTACACCAGCAGTGACTTGTTCGCTGTTAGGAGTAACCAACTTACGATCGTAGAAGGTCTTAGCGAAATCAGACAACACTTTTGGTGGAGCAAAGAGATCTGTAGGTTGACCGAAATTCTCGATCATAGCCTCAGATGCTGTTTCAATGTCTTTTTCTTGGAGAGACGCGCCACGTAAATCAACAACCACTTGGCTGCTGAAATAATCTTGTGGAACTGCGAAATTATCATTGTCCTGATGCTGAGCATACAGTCCATTGAACTCCTGCGGAATGATGCGGCTATTACCTTGCGTTAGGCTCTTGTCCATTTTACGCAAGATCCACATCGAACCATTCTTGGCCTCTCTAGCGATCGCATCACCGATCTGAGTATTGACCAAGGTCATAGGATGAGTTACGCTCTTAGTAACACCCATGAACTTCACGAGTTGTGACCTGCGAACGTATGTGCTGTCTTCTTCTACCGGAAGTTCACCTTCTGTAATGAAACCACCACGATCAGCACCATAACTTGCAAGCTGATTGAATTCTTCAACTGTGTTGTATGCTTGCAGCTTAGGAATTTTCTTCCACAACACAATATCGCTCTCCTTGAAGGTGAGCATCTTCAGTGTCTTATCTAGGCTTTCAACCTTCAAAGGAGCACCTGAAGCAGTTGTGAGATCTGCTGTCTCACGACCAGTAATGTCTCCAGCCTCTAATGCTTTCGACAAGTCATTTAGTGATTCCTGAGACGTCATTGCGTTATCAGAAAACACTTGATCAACTGGGCCAGATTGATACTGTTCCAAGTTGATTCCTAATCCCATTCCACTCATTTTCTTGAATTTTGGATTTGTTCTATACGATTCAAATATCTACGATCCTGCTATTTAATTAGGCAGTTACTAATACTTTCATTTCAGATTGTAATCTCTGAATGGTATTCTTGTCAATTGTTCCAGACGATTCAAATACACTAATAGCTTTTTCAAATTGAGGATCAATGTCGTTGGAAACACCCTTCTCAATTGGACTAAATGCTGCTTTCTCTAAGATATTCAACAAACCTTTCCTGTTACCTCTAGCACTTATCACAGTTTGTCCTTCAGAATGTGCTTTTTCAATCTCGCTACCTTCAAAATTACGTTCTGAAATTCTTGATCTTACTATAGATTTTCTACCATTTGATTGTCCTTCGATTGCTTCTAATCTTTCAGACATACTTTCCATAGACTTCTGTAGATCATCATTGCGATCCAATAGACCTTTAATCAAAGTTCCGGTGGCTTTAGCATATGCGTCTTGATTCTTAGACATTTTGATGACAGCTTTAGTGATTTCATCACTGTCATCATCTGTTTCTATAGCCTTTTTCATATCTTCTTCATCACTATCATCTTCTTCTTCCTCCTCATCATCACCCTTAGTGACTTCCTCCTCATCTTCTTCCTCTTCCTCCTCACCTTCCTCTTCATCAGCTTTGGAAAAATGATCGAATGCTTCCTTAGCTAATTCATCACTTACTCCCTTCTTCAAAAGTTCCTTTTCAAGATCTTCGATGTTACCATCGTTATCTAAAAATTCACTAGACAATTCAATGGCCTTTTCTAAGTCCATTTCTACTACTTCATTGTTATCTAATAAATCAAATGCTTTATTGATATCGGACTCAGTTGGTGCGTTGCGCTTTGCCATTTTTGCTGTCTTTTGGATCAATTGGTAAACTTTCTTGGCCTCGTTGACGTTTATATCTGTGAATTTGGAAAAGATAGTTTCATAAGTCTCTCCCTTTGTTAATTTCTTCTCTTGACCATCTACATGTGAAGGCATCACTGCTTGTCCCGATTCAGTATTTGTAGCTAATGCCTTTTCAGTTTCCTCATCTTCCTCATCATCTTTATCAGATAATATTTGATCAGCTAGTGCAATTTTAGCTTTTCTCAATTCTGATTCTAATGATTTATTGATATCCTCTAAGTTACTCATCTCACTCGATAAATCATCCTCTTCATCAAATACACCTTCCCCCTTTAGAATTTGAGCTAAGGTATTGGGATTTTTAGGCATATGAGTGATTGCAACTCCAGTTATGTTGGCTTTTTTGATTATTTTAGGATTACCCTTATCTCTCTCTGTTGCTTTTCCTTCTATAGAAAAACCCAATCTACGTGTCTTTGAACTCTTCTCAAATGTCTGAGCTAAATTATACACTTTTCTAGCCATATCAGAATCATAAAGATCAACCTCTAAATACAAACCATCAGGTTGAATCTTGACCTTACTAGGCTCTCCTATAATAGTTTCTGGATTGCTCTTAGCTCCATGGTGCCAATTGACAATTCCACTCTTTTCTAAGTATTTTGTATTAAATCCAGAAGGATCTAAGAATTCACCATCTGAATCTTCATCATTGGTAGATGCAATACCGCCTAAGCGCATCACATCTTTACCATCTTTATTCTTAGCTTTGCTGATACTTAATGCATCAGCATAAAATCTAAATGTGTCGTTGTTATTAGCCATATTGTTCAAAAGATAACTGTGGAATCAATCATTCAATAGTCTCATCAGTTTATTGGGGATTTCAAATTGAATATCTTCATCTTCTCCATACTCATCTAAGATATCTTCATCTGGTCCATCTACCTTATTCATCATTATTCGCATTCTCTTCCAAGATTTATCAGTTGAATTGATTTCATTATTATGAGCCTTCGATATAATTGAACTAGGTTCCAATGACATTTCTCTAATCCAATCTTCAATGATCATAGGTGGAACATATGATTTCTTAGTCATTGCTGGAGTGTTATTCAACTTTTCACTCACTATTTCATATGTTCTTAGTATTTTCTTCTTTACAGATGCTATTTTCCCCTCTTTTGGCATTGGTGGTGGCGCCATTTCTGAAGAATGTAGAAATTCAATTGCTGTCTTGGATGCTTGATAAGTTCTTAGATCTTTCAACTTGAAATTAGTGAAATTCAATTCCTTCTTCAATATGTGATCAGCTACTCTAGTTGTTGATACATCAAATAGAAATTCCTTGTCCTTGTTCTTTTCCTTCAATTCTGAAAGGAACTTAGCTATTTTAGCGTTCTTGAACTTAGCTACATTTTCCTTATGTGATTTTCCTATAAATTTGAAGCTAACCACATCACTCTTCACTTCTATACTGTTTGGCCCCAATGTAGATACGCCTCTGTTCTTTGTTATGCTGTATAACTTCCTACTACCGGGACGAAGACCAGTGATTGCTATAATGCCTAATATTGCTAATGATTGATCTTTCTTGGAATTGATGTCTTTCAGATTCTTATTTACGTGAGATACGATCTTCTTATCAGTATCTAAGTCTAATTTTGTCACTCTTTTCCACTTCTTTTGAGCATTAGCTTCCATAAACTTAGAAGTGTATGACCTCACTTCATTGCCAGTCTTAGGATCTTTCCATCTCATTACTGCCTTTGAATCAACATCACCATCCAAATCAATCGTTACAGATTCTTTAGGTATATTCACTGGTAATTTAGAAAATCTGTGTTTTTCATTCAAGTCAGTATACCAAGATTTCTCCTTGGCTTTTTTGGTCTTATTTGGTGATTTCTCTTCAATATTAGCAACTTTCTTCTCTGATTCCACCTCGTCTGTTCCAATCAACTGTTTTCTCTTGAACACCTTAGATTTACCTCTGACTGTGATAATCTCATAATGCTTAGCTTTTTCAACAATTTCTTCACTGTAATTTTCTGGATTGAGCTGAATATCTCTAATTACATCAATTGCTTTCTGTAATTTGTTATCTATATCTCTATTCTGTGTCATCTTCATCTTATTCGATCTAAAAATCAATTTCTTTATAGGAAGCATTATCTTGTATGCATTAACTATCACTTTAGGATCAACTTCTAATCCATATGCCCAATCATGGTGACCATCTAACAGATTCTTCTCTTCACTTACGACATACAATCTTTCCTTATATTGAGTACTCTTTTCTTTGATTCTACTTAGAATAAAATCCTCATTTATGTCCTTTTGAGTAGGTTTCAATGAAGAAAGACGAACTTTGATCTTCTTAACTACAACATCATTATCCTTGAATTTCTTCACATAATCCTCAATATCATCCATCTTAATTTGAGGCATATCTTCTCTAGGTATATTCAAAGACTTTAGCATCTCTGTTCCGTATGCAAATCCTGGCATAGGCGAATCTGTTTCATTTGCAGATCCTTCATGTATACCTCTTTGACCAAGAGATTTCTTGGATTTTTCACCATCTTTAGCCTCTCTAGTGATAGTGTTTCCTTTGATCAATACATCTAATGGATCTTTCTTTTTTCCAACTAATGTGGATAATGCCTTAGAGATGGAATTCATGATTCTGTTATAGTTATTCTTGCTCTTGATTTTCTAGTCGTTTCTATTCTTCTGGGTTGAAAAGAAGATTTCTCTTCATCCCAATGATAGTTAGGTGGTATATTTTCTAATTCGCATCTACACCAAGGATGCGTTGGACCAATTACAGGTAGCCATTCATTGGTTTTTCTGCCAATATTGCTACCATTTTCTCTCAATTTTGATAGCTTAAACACCTTGGGTTTACTACCAATTCCATTTGTCAAATATAATCCTTGACAATGTTTACAAGCTCCTGAATAGACTTCCTTGTAAACTAATGCGTCATCGCCGTGTTTTCTTTGAACAGAATATGCTTTGCCTGTATCGAAAGCATCGTGAAGAACATAGTCAGATATTCGATCAAAATCTCTAGCCCAATCACCAGTTTTCTCTCCTAATACAGAAGACATATTAGTGACTGTTCTTCCATTCCTTATTGTCTCTTCTGCTGTCTTCTTGATCAATTTTTCTGTCTTTGTCCTATTCTTCTTGCTTGTTTCAATTATGATGTTGTTGACATCCTTGGTTATCTTGTGTTCAAGACCCTTTATATCTGAATAGGAGTGGAATTTGAGTGATTTTAGTGCAAAATTTTCCTGATCGCTTAATGGGATAAAGTTGCCTGAAGCTATGAAATCCTTGATTTGTTTGTAGCTTAATTCACCTGCTTTCTCCTTTCCTAAGGAATCTGCTAATAATCCAAATCTGAATGCAACATCAACCTTTCCTATATTAGGTAATTTTGAAATATCTATACCGTGATCAATTAACACCTGTATATCTTTAGGTGTTAATACATCTTTTCCCAACTCTGTTCCAATAAAAACTAAGTGAGTTCGTTCTATTATAGAACCAAGTTCTTGTATTTCTTCAGGAGTAAACATCATTTATTGACCATTTCTCTCATTTTCAAGGTCAATTCCAATAGACTTTCTCCTAACAACCTAGCATATGCTCTCTTGAAAGATCTTTCATACCCAGATATTGCCTTGTATCTTGGTAGATCCTTCCCAGATTTAGATTTCTTGACTTTCTTCACTTTATACCTATTAATCTATATCCAACTCCAATTCCAATGTATGGTGATGGCACTAAAGTGCTTGAAAATCCATATCCAATCTGTATATCTATGCCTATCTTTTTCGGTTCATGTTCTATAGTGAAAGATCTCAACTCTGTTGTATAAGTTTTAGGATTGAGATTCATAACCTCAACTACAGACGTCTTTTTCTTAAACAATCCATTGGACACTTTACCAATGGATATCTCATATTCATTTCTGGTCTCTATGTCATAAAATATGCTGTCTCGCATTGCTTTGATCGTACCCCTGTCCCATTCGCCATCCCAACTCAGATCGTACGTAGGAGACAATAAAATGCTGTCATTTTGGAAAATAGTATCAACCTTAGTAATTGTTGTTGATCCTGATCCTCTAAGTGTCGTTTTGTTGGATAATACTAATGATGATTGGAGTTGACCCTTGTATTTCTTTACTGACTCTTGTAACCACTTGATGGTGGTGTCTTGAGTTTGTATCCTTAGAAAATCTTTCTCACTCTCACCAGATAGATTCTTGATTACTGTATATTCTCTATCCAATATATCTCTATAGCTTCTCAGGGTATCCTGAGAGTATACAATAGAATCTGAAAGGTCTGATGCTCTATTACAAGAGTGTATGTTGGTTAATACCAACAACGCGATAGTACACAATGAAATGAAGTAATTCCTGTGTGTTTTTGATGAGAATTTAGGCAGATACATTCCCAAAGGATTTTAACATCTTGATCAATTCTGGCTGAGGATGTATATCTGACTTATCAGATCTGTATGAGCAATGAGTGAATACCCCACTTTCACCTCTCAATGCTCTAGGACACATGTCCCAAATATCGCTATTGTATTTGATCTCTATACCGTGCGTTAATTCCCACCAAGTCAATAATTGTCTAACAGTCTCTATCTGTTCTTTAGTGTATTTCTCAAAGCCATTGAATCCCCTGAATCCTTCAGGATATTCAATCACATCTTCATTAGGTATGATTGTTGCTTTTCCCGACTTACCGAAATCATTGGGCCAAGCTACCCATTTATTGTTGATTTTCTTCAATCCTCCCCAAGAATCTATCTCTATTGCTATCGAGTTCTTTTCAAGAGACACATTATCTAATGAATTAGGATAATTTCTAAGTGATGTACTCTTTATGCCTAAATGATATCCCCAAAAATGACTAGAAAACATTTGATTTATGTCTCCTGAATAGTCAATTATTACACAAGTTGCTATTCTAGCTTTAGTATTAAGCCAATGCCTCCAATCACCATCTACTCCCTTACCTGAAGCAGTATGATGAAGTACAATTTGATTCTTTTTAACAACCTCTCTAATATATTGATTAGGTGGAAGTGAGAACATATTGAATTTTGCACTAACTACATTCTTCAAGCTAGTCATCGTTACTGTTATTTACAACAAATGGTTTCATGTCTGAATTTGATCTCCTAAATGTATCTCCCAATATGTAAATTGGAACCAATACCATCAAGGCATCTATAGATTTATTAGCAACATCTGCTTGTTTTGTTGCTAAACTATAAACACAAACTAAACACAAAAACAGTGCTAAGAGCACTGTCAATGTGTATCTAGTTCTTTTAGTGTTTTTGAATCCTTTCCAATTTATCATCTTGAATATGATAGGGATGCTCGATCATCCCAAACATTATCATATCTCATGTCTCCATCTGCATACTCAGTAGTGGTAACATTACCAGCTATGGTAACTCTCACTATTTTCCACTCTGGTTTGTCTCTCTGACTACCTAATGGTGCATGACCATAATACGTCACTGTTCCTGCACCGGGATTGTCTATAATTGGCGCGGGTTGCGATTCAGTGAGAGTTCTGTGAATTGGGTAGAGATCGTCTGTTGCTACTTTAGCCATTTCCTAATGTTGTTATATAAGTGTTCAGTGACTTTACAAATGGGTTTTCACCACCTGATAATGCTTTGCTTGTTTCATCAAGCATATCTTCTAATTCTTGATCGTCTTCACTCAACTCTGGTTCTCCCTCTTCACCTCCGCCTTCCTCTTCACCTCCCATCATTTGAGCAGATTGTTCCATCTGAAGGAAGGTAGCTAATGTTGAATTTGCGACATAATCTCCACCTTCAACATCAGAATCATCATCGCTGCGCAACTTTCTGATCTCGTTGGTAGTTTTGCGTGTCCTGAGTAGAATCTCGTCATATTCTGCTTGCTCCTTAGGAGTCATTGCGTCAAGACCTACAAATACAAATTCAAAGTTAGGATCAATTTGACCTACAATAAACTTGTTTATTCTAGCTTGAAGGAATTTCAACAACGGATACAACCCTTTGTCTCTAGAGTGTTTTATCCTAGCTTCATTGTTCCCCTCGAACATGTGATTTTCATTGGCTCCACCTTGTAGTGGAAAATTCACCTCGGCAGGATCAATAGTAAATATAGCGCAACTCACCTTGATCAAAAATTCGATCCAATTGGTGAATTCCATATCTCTGTTTGTTCTCTGTAGGTCAATCCAATCTACTTTATCAGCTTCCAATACTGGTGTCTTCCAAGAGTTCTGAACACCTCTTATTGTTGCATTCCATTGTTGCCTAAACTCAGATAGACGAGCATCGCTGAAGTTTCCATTCACCTTCAGGATTCCTTTAGGAGCACTGCCCTGCTTGAAGAAATTTCTATTGTATTCCTCACCCCAAAGTAAGGAAGTGACTATCGATACTAATTCTTCTAATTCTGAAATACCATATCCAAAATTGTAAATATTGCTAGATGGATTCCTGATTCCAAAACACAACTCCCAAGGATAGAATTCAGCTGTAACTTTGTTGTTGTATATTTGAACATGAGTTGGATAGTATCCTTTGATTTCTTTAGGTCTTTCTATGGCTTGATTACCCATATACTTTTCCTCCTCATAGTCATCAGATACTCGTATAGTAGATGCATCAACTGCATAAAATTCAACAGGTTTTCCTTTTCTATCCCTAACTACTTCAAATGTTGCCTGATCATATGTCATGCTGTCTCGCATGATCTTTCTAACAAATGTATCGAAGTCATCTGATCCCCAGACATCTCCATCTCCACAATTCTCTATGAATTTTGTTATCTCATAGATTTTCTTCTGATCTTCTTTACTATTCTCATCTACTTTTACGCCGGGCACCTTCTTTCTACGTATTTTGTATCCAACACTGAATTCATCCTTTTGTGGTTCAGCAAATGCTGCTAATTGACTAATTCTAGTGCGAATAATGGCGTTGATTATGGGTGTCTTAGACATTGCCTTCAACATTCCATAACTAACAGCTACTCTCTTATCCTTGAATCCAAAACTATTCTGGAATTCATATGGATCTACAAAATATGATTTTCTATCTGTATCTCTTTTAGCTGAAATGTCCTTCAAAGCTAAGTTGGCCTTGATGATATCTTCAGGGTTGTTAGATGTTAGTGCCTTCTGGATAGACAATTCCTTCTGTATAGCCAGCTTTTGTTGGACTAATTCAATTGATTGCAACTTTTTGGATAATGACATACCTTATTATTCTTTCACTTTGAAGTATTTGTCAAAAACAGCATCAAATTCCTTCTGATTCTTCACAGACTCACCCCTAAATTTTATCCCTATTTCTCTCGTCTTAAAATCCTCTCCAATAGACACAAAACCCTGTAATGCTGGAGCATCTAAAACCAATGATTGTGGTGATCTTCCAACAGATACTCCGCCAGACACACCAGTACCTAGTCGCTTGTGTATCCACTTAGCAACAGCTTTAACCTCTGATGCATATCCACTTTCCTTAGCCCAATCCATCACATTGCTTGATACATCAGCCTTTTTCCAGCTTCCTCTTGTTAGTTCTTTTCTCTTATCTTCCTCTATTGGCTTCTCAGGAATTTTGAACTCCGCACTCCTATCTTCTTTGGCAACGGTGACGGGTGTGTCTTGAGATTCACTTGATTCCAAGTCACTCTGTGGGACTGGACCATAGATTTTACCGTTTTCACCCTTCATTTTGACCCAATGTCGTTGTTCCCATCCTCCGATGGATCTATTCATTCTGGAATCAACGTTTGTGACTGTTAATTTTGTTGAATTCTCTACTCCTGATTCTTTTGTGAATTTAACAGTATTGCCAACACTGAATTTCTTTTCCTCTCCCTTAGACTTACTCTTCAACGTCTTCAAGGCATCATCAATATCTACCTTGTCTTTCTTGGGTGTTTTTGATGTCATAGATCCGACTGATGGAGTAGGACCAAGTTTCCTAACTGAATCTAGCTTATTCTTTATTTCGTCTATTTTACTATCATATTCTTTAGACAATTTGACATATTTATCACTTCCAAAATCCAATTTCTTTAGATTAGCTGCTGCTTCATGATACAAACGATCTTTTTCAGCTATCAACTTGCCTTCATTATCCTCACCGCCCTTCAACTTCGCCGTCTCTACTTCAAGGATCTTCTTGGCCCTTGCTACTGCGCTTGCAGGTGACTTTGGATTTGCTATCAATGATTCTTGTCTTTTGATAGTGGCTTTGATCTCTTCTACGTTATGCTCAGTGTGGCTCTTATACTCTTTGCGCTTGATCCAGACCGTCCGTTTCACCCCGTCCTTGCCAATTACGGTTGTTTTAACCAACTTAGACAAGTCCTTCTTGGCCTTCTCCAGCACCTGGTCCAGATCGTTGCTCTCGGACAATTTCTTTGCCAAATCAGACTTGAAGAGCATGATGTTCTCCTCAGTGTAGACCTCGATGGTGTTGTTGTCGATGGCCTTCTGGAAATCATCTTCATCTAAGATCAATGTCTGCTTGAAGATGGCTTCTATCCTAGCTTTGGTGAGTTCGTCCTGACGAACCAATCCAAGTTGTGAGTTGTCAAACATGCTTATTTGGTTTTCTTAACTAATATTGCATTTCTCTTTGCATACTTTCTAGGTCCAACTGTCTTCATGTCAACCATTTCAAATCCTAAATCATTGACATGTTTCATTAATTCCACAACTTCCTTACTGGATTTTGTTTTTCCTGCTATATCTTTACTTGTGTAAATCATGTGTGTTCCTGAAGATCTATCCTTTGAACTAAATTTGTGCCATACAGATCCATCTTCACGTTCTTCATTTCCTATTGGATGAATTTCTCCATCATATGTATATTTACTGGCTATTAATTGATCAGTTAATTCAACAGCTTTTACTTCCTTACTCTCTTTAGCAAGATCCTTCACCTTCATTGACCCACCACCTATGATGTTACCCCTTCCATCCTTCTCAACGTAACTGATGGTTTTGTTGGGGTTTAGTGCAATCTTGGTCTTGGGGCCACTCTTCTTAGCTTCTTTCAGGGTTGATTCAGGTATTTTCTCTTGTATGTCTCTAAAATCAACTGATAGGATTGATCCCTTTTGTGTCTTTACAGTCCAAACATTGTATTTCTCCCTCAATACCTTAGTTGTAGATAAATCCAAATCAGTCAATAATCTAGCCACTCCCCATGTGTCACCATTCTTGTTCAGTTTCTTCAAAACTACTCCCTTAGGCACAAAACCAGACAATGTTTTGACTTTCACTTTCTCTGCTGCTAACCTATCTTTCCTCTCATTTACTCTACGATCGAAGCTGTCCCAAGCTGTTTCATCAGGTGCTTGCTTCGGCGCATCAGCAATAACCTTATTTGACAACTTAGCAACATATCTTGGATACTTGAACCCACCAGTATCAACTAAGTACCTAACATTCCCATCCTTCGCAACAAATAGGGTAGGATCGTTAGGACCCAAATCAATTGAAACATCTGGTGCGCCACCCAAATCTAACACAGGAAGTCTTTCAACAATCTCTGATACATTCTCTGTCAATTCCAATGCTATTGAATACTTGACCAAATCCTCATGATCTGGTTTGCGCATAGTCAAATCAGATGATCCCATGAAATTCTCAACTATCCTCCTATCAACTGGACTGACTGGCTTGGATGTCTCACCACTCTTTGCAGCTATTTGAGCATCTGGACCTTCAGAAATAGGGAAGTGTTCATTGGGGTCTTCACCATGTTTAATGGAACCTGCTCCAGTGGCTTCTTCTATCAAATCTGACTTGACTGGTAGCCACCTCTGTGCTCTTGGACTGAAATATGTCCATTTATTGCCAGCTTTTTTGGCCTTGAATTGTTCTCCATTGATAACAGCCACACCTTCTTTAGTCCCACCAGATGGTCCTTTGTAATCCTTAGGCTTTTCCTTTTCTCCTGAAAAGGAATATTTCCCCTTTTCGTGACGCTCATCATTGTAAGTTCCAGATGGTTTTTTGGATACATCATCGCGCAATTTCTGCTTTCTCTCAAAGTTATTCACTTTATCTTGTGAATCCTTGGATTGCTTCTCACCACCCATCTTAGCCAATTTTCCCTTCTCAGTAGTCAGGATCTCTTGTGCTCTCTTCTTAGCACTTGCTGGAGACTTGGGATTGGCAAGTAGTGATTCTTGGCGCTTGATGGTAGCTTCGATCTCAGCCCTGTTGCCTTCTGTGTGGCTCTTGTATTCCTTGCGCTTTACATAAACAATGCGCTTCACTCCATCCTTCCCAACAACTGTTGTCTTGATCAGCTTAGATAGATCCTTCTTGGCTTTCTCCAAGTCATTAGGATCAGCATCTATTGCTTTCTCTAAGTTGTTCCTGAAGCTTAAAACAGCAACTTCTTCATAGATTTCAAGATCATGCTCCTCAATAGCCTTTTGAAATTGAGATTCAGTCAGAATGATAGTATTTCCCATCTGTTGATCAAGATTTGCTTTGATCAAATCAGACTTACTAACTACTCCTAATGAACTATTGTCAAATATCTGGGATCCCATGTGTCTCTTGTGTTGAATGAAGAATGTACTGTTCTAATTAGGCTCTTTACCTGTGGTTTACAATTCAAGGAATCTTTAGTCCCAATACCATCATATCATCAGTTTGTTGTCTCAACCCTCTCCAACTAACAAATTCGCTTTCTATACTAATTCTTTGTTCTTCCATTGATAATTTGCTCGATCTCATCAATAAATCTTTGAACTTAGTATATGTGAATTTCTTGTCACTAGGTCCACCGAATTGATCAGCAAAACCATCACTGAACATGTATATTCGATCTCCCGATTGGAGTTTGAAATTACAATACTCTAATGTGTTAGGTTCCATCACTTGGCCCCCTATACTTCCTCTACTTTTAGGAAGTATAGTCATTTCATCACCTCTTATTATGTAGCAAGGTAGATTAGCACCACAAAAATCTAATTCGCTAAAGTCCTTATATATTCTAATGATAGATGCATCTAAAGATATTGTGTCAGACTCAGACAACACTTGATCATTTCCAGCTAATTTAGCATGTAGTGATTCTATGATCAACTTAGGATTAGTTGTTCCTTCATGTTGTATGATGTCCTTCAAGTATGCATGAGATAGAAAATGAACATATGATCCAACTACACCATGTCCAGTTCCGTCTGCTGCAACTATCAATATTGCACCATTCTTATAGAACCAATAGAAATCTCCACCCACCTCTTCCTTAGGTGCGTATATGATAAAATTTTCACTAAAGATAGAATTTATTAGATCAGGACTGGGTAGAACCAATCTCTGAAACCTACCAGCCATTTCACTCATCGTTCCTTCCCACTTTTGATCTACCCATTCCTACATCATACTCAACATAATGTGGCTTCTTTGCACTTGATTTTATCAGCAAAAGATTGCCTACTCTGTTGAAATCTATCTCAAAAGGTGGGTAAAATTCAATCAAGCCATCACCTAATTCATGAATAGATATAGTCTTGACTCTCTTTTTAGTATCTGTGAATTTAACTAAGTATGTTGTGTATTCACCCAATGATAAGGTGAACGTCATTATTGCTATATCTGATGTTACCTCTATACCTTCGTGGTAGATTTGTATATATGCAGTATCTGATCCAACGAATGTTCCAGATAGATGTAATCTTCGCTCACCAGATGATGTTCTGTCATACACGGTATTTGTAACTCCCTGAGAAATAGAAAGTGAACTGATGAGTAGAAATAACAAGGTCACGACAGTCTTCATTGTATTCTATCCTTGTTTACCTTCTTGAATGAATTCCTAAGTTCTTCAAATATGCCGTCTACTGTCTCTTGTGTCTTTATTTGAGACCTTAGTTTAGCATTCTCTCTTTCTAGGCTGTCTCTGATTGAAGATCGTTTAATCTGTTCTCTTAGTTCTGAAGTGATGTTAGATTGACCGTTGATGATTTTGTCTAGTACGTTCTGATTAGAGTTCACTTTGCTGATTAGCACTTCATCGTTCTCATACATTGGTTGAATGTGCTCCTTAGCATATTTCGTCAATGCTATGGCAAGATCTTGATTGTGCTTGGATAAGATACTGTCAGTGACCAGATCGTTGCGCCTCGACAATTTCTGAGTGGTCTCAATAATCTTCTGTTCCAACTGTTCGATTGTCACGTAATCACCTAGTGCATTGTTTTTGGTTCTTTCACCGTACCAAGCTGTAAATCCAATGATTAGTGCAATTATCCAAGCTATAAACTGTATCAGTTTAGAATTGTCTCTGAAGAACTTGACTATGCTATTTGTTTCTTCGTTTGACATGATCTTTGTAGCTTCGCCTGGAGATTTGCTTGTAGTATTTATTTGAACTACTTGGATTTTTCTGAAAGAACCACTCAAAATTGAACCAACTCTGAGCTACACTTGGTCTTCCTTTCTTAGTTTTTCCGTTCGTTCTTAGCTTATATTTTGGTTCACTAAACCAGACTTCACTATTTTTAGGAGCGCAAGAAATGACTAAAATACTAAGCAAGAAGCAATGTATCCAATGCTTTCTTGATGTCTTTTTTGTCATCTTTAGATTGATTACCTTTCTTGAATCCTTCAATGTCCCAACCGTTCTTAGTCAGATTCTCAGCTAATTTATTGATGCTTTCATCATCATCCCCCAACATTGAGCCACCATCCCCAGTAGGATCTGTTATGTCAAATTTCTTCTTGAGTTCTTTCAGATCATCAATGTGAGCTAATTTCTCAGTATCTCCATAGGTTTGATCGAAAGCAGTTTCAAAATCATACAGAGACATCTTGTCTGTAGACATACTGTTGTATTCTGAATCTGTTAGCTCATTTTGATTATCCTTAGTATTTCTAACACCCATATCTCTATCTTTCTCCACTCTGTAGGCATGCTTGTCTGCTTGCTTCTCATAGTATTGAGCATTTGCATAATCTCCAGAGTCATATGCCTCTTTTGCTAATTTCTCTAGTGATTTTTGAGCCAGTTCATGCTTGTATGCTCCACGACCACCTCCCGGTTGGAAGTTAGCCTCATCTGATAATTTCAATGCAGCATCTTTCTTGCTCTCAACATCTTTCTTGGCGGATTTTTGTACTTCTTTCAATCTCTTTTCTTCAGCTTTCTTAGATACTTTCTTATTGGGCTTAATCCTAATTATCTGTTGATCAAGTGCTGTAGATCCGTAGACGTCTCTAACGACATAATTTTTATTATCCAATTCATACTTTTGATAAGAAGCATCATCCATTTCTTTGGGGTCCCAATCACTAGTTGTTCTTAACTTATACAATAAAGACTCCATGCCTCTATGCATTGGGTTCACAACTTCAAGTTCATCAATAGAATTACCACCTAATTCCTTCAAAATGTAAGAAACTTCCTTTTTATCCCAATTCTTAGGATCTGATTGTTTCTTTAATCTATTCAAGAAGTTATCATCATACAATCTCAATATATCTTTTTCATCCATCTTCATTGAAGACATATCAGGAATTGCATCAACCTCCTTTTCTTTGTTGTCACTTTTCTTCTCACCCTCTTCCTTCCTAACTTTCGCAGTATTTTCCTTGTCTTCTGGCATATCGCCACGTTCTTCCCTAAGATCAACTCTTTTTTCTTCAAGTTCCTTAGAGATTTTCTCAAGTTTCTCTGCTCCTAATTTCTCTATATTTGAGAACATCTTGTATTCACTCTCTCCATCATCCTCTGGCTCGTAATGCTTAGATAGAACTTCATAGAATGCATCTTCGTTCCCATCCTCTTGCAATTCCCTAAAGGTATCAGCAATAGCTTCAACGTGCTTCTTAGATTCCTCAGATTCCTTCTTGCCCTCTCCACTCAATTCCTTGTGTTCATTCTCAAGTCTGGTAGCGTGAGTAGTGAGTTCTGCTCTGCGATCAGGATCTTTCTCACTCTCTAGGTGCTTCTTGACCTTTTCTGCTAATTCCTTTTTCTTGATGATCAATGCCTCGTGGTCAGCAGATCGTTCTGTCTTTGGCTCTTCCTTCTTTCCACTCTTTTTTGCTGCCTCTGGTTGCTCCTGCCGTGTCTTCTTTTCCTTCTTGGGATCTTCGGTGGCCTTGACCCAAACTACGCTCTTTTTGCCATTCTTGTCTGTCTTAGTGACTTTCTTCAATCTGGATAGATCTTTTTTACCACCTGCTTTCTCTAATACATCAAGCATATTGCCTTCCTCCATCTCAATGGCCTTCTTGATGTCACCTGACTTGTATTTCTTGAAGGTAGCCAAGTCATACTTGTCCCAATCCTTAGGCTCTTTGTTCCACAGGTAGCTATTTTCACCTCTTCCTATTTTTGTCAATGTTTCTTGAACTTCCTTTTGCTTAGGATACTCAGAACGATCGCCTGATGGCATATTCCACTTAGTGTTGGAGCGATCACCTGTTGTGGTCTTTACTGGAGTGGTTGATTCTTTCTTGGTCTCAGGCTCAGATGATTTTGCACCTTTTCCTTTTGAATTCCAATCCTCTTCTGAGACATGCTTGATTTGAGATGCAGATAACATCACAGATTTGCTGTATCCTGTATTAGGATCTCTATCATAATCTATGGTGTAAGTCTTAGCTGCTTTCTTATGTAATCCATGTCTAACTTCACCAATTATTCCAACCTTACCCTTTACATCCTTTGGTCCACTAGTGATGATGATTCTACTTCCCGGCTTGAATCTACCACTTTTCTTGGCGGTTCTTTGAGAGTAGTCTTGTTCTGGTTCACTGAGTTTATTCTTAGGATCAACATCCCATCCACCCTCGTCAATCTTCTTGGGTTTATTCTTAGCGATCTCATCCTTCACACGTTGACGCTGCTCATCTGAAAGGGGCTTCATAGGCTCTTGCTTCTCACCCTTCCCGTTCTCCTTGTCTATGCGCTTAATCTCTTTGTCAGTTTGTCTTACTGTCGAGTCATTGTTCTTGTCTGATATCTTAGCCAACTTGCCAAATTGATCCTTTTTCGCACCTTTTTTAGGCAACTCAATCTTTTCTTTCTTTGCAGCATCTGGATAAATCTTTTTATGCTGCTCTTTAATTGCATCTGATGGATATATCTTCTCATGCTGTTTCCTCACACCATCTTCGATCTTAGCCAGCTTTGCCTTTTCCGTTGCTAAGATCGCCTCAGCCCGCTTCTTGGCTCCTGCTGGAGACTTAGGATTGGCCAATAAACTCTCTTGACGCTTGATAGTAGACTTGATCTCTTCTAAATCGTTCGACGTGTGTGACTTGTAGTCCTTGTGCTTGGGTTCCTCTCCTGTCTTGACCCAGACAGTTGTTTTCTTGCCATTCTTGTCAACTTTCGTGACCTTACGTAGCTTAGCAAGATTCTTCTTGGCCTTCTCTAAGTCATCAGACTTCAGAGCACCAGAATCAGCTGCCTTCTGAATGTCTGAACGATATTTGTTGATAGCATCAAGGTTATACACCTCTAATTTCATATCCTCAACAGCCTTGTTGAATTGATCTGAAGTAAGAACATAACCGAGATCCTCACCACTAAAATCAGCGATTTGGGATAGGTTAGCCTTAACAATATCTGCGGTGGTTCCGTTTTCAAGGATGCTGCTCATGATGAGAAAATTAACTTTTATTGGAGTTCTCTAAGGAACTTTATTAACTGTGGATGATTAAATCTTTGCTATGAATTTGCTTCTCTGCTTTCCCTTCCCAATAGACATTTTCCAGTATTTACTATACTCACAAGCCCACATTTCTATTTGATGTAATGTTAGATTACAACCATGCTTAGAAAAGTATCTCCTTGCAATGTCTTTGTTCCAATTGTAGAATTCAAAGTCATTGAAGTACTCGTGTAGATAACTTTTTGAGATGTTTCTTAGTCTTTCTAATCCCTTCTTCAATTCCTTGTCACTGGAAAGATTTGGCATGATCAGCCTCAATCCCAACTCTGCACCAGGTCCAATGTTAGTCCAAGTATTTTCATCCCACGAATTCATAGGCATCTTCCAATATCTTTCTGCGTATGTGAAACTAACATAAAATTCGTGAGCAATGAAACTGCCTACGCCGGGTATTGTCAATAGTAATTTATGTAATTCTTCAGGAGTTCCCTTCATCAATACCTTTCGTATTTTAGGCATTACTGAATGGACCTTAGGAAGAGTCAATCTACAAAATGCTTCATCTCTACTCAATCCCTTTCCAAAAGTACTATTAACATAATAGGATCCAGTGAAAGGATTCTGACCAGTTGCTCTAAACTCAGTAACAACTGAAAGGAACTCATCTTGATCAAAATCGTCATAATTAGGTATTCCACCCATAAAGTCAAATAGTTCAATCTTGTTGAATAATCTAAACACTATAATCTTCCAAATCAGATCTTTCTTGGAAATACTATGATCTAGCAGTATATTATGAATCTCCCATTGACTGTTTCTATCCAATTCGCGATATACATTGGTGAATCTGTTGTCTCTTAGTATTGGATCATTAGTCCAAGGTGCTTTTTCCTTGATTACATTTCTTTTGATGAAGATCTTTTGTCTTTCATACATTGTTCTGAAGAACTCATGCATATGAAATCCATCTAAAACTAGGTTCTTAGATGGAAGATGTTTAGCAAAAGATGATTCTTGATATTCTTTTTCCATAACTAATCCTTATTATTCCAACAACGAATCACTCTATCGAAAAATCCTGGATAATCTTCCATACCACTATCTATCAGCTTTTGTAGTGAAGGAATAATGTATACATTATCAAAGTGATCTCTTAGAATATCTAATCTTCTAGACAAATTTTTCAAGCTCTTGTCTCTGGTTAGATGATATTCCATAACCAATTTGTTGCATTTAGGTATGAACTTCTTATCTATTAATCCTAATTCGCTACCCTCTATATCCATTTTCACACCATCGCAACACAACTCTCTTAGGAATTCACCATATTTGTTGTTTATCTTTCCTATTGATCTACCAGATGCAAGATGGGAATATCTATATCTATCGGTGTCTTTCTTTCCACTGAAGAATTCTAATGAATCCTTCTTTTCAATAGTTATGGCTGAATTAACAGCTTCGTATCCATCTATTTTACTAATATTTAGTTTCAATATTCTGTAGTTGTCTTTATCTGGTTCATAGGATGTGACTTTTTTTGCTCCATTTTTGTGTGCATACAATGCAAATGCTCCTATATTACCACCTAAATCTAGCCACTCTTCTCCCTCTTCCACATCAAATCCTAATGGGATATGTCTGTAATCAGCTTTCTCTATAACTTCAATCAAGCAATTCAAATCAGTTGTGTTTTCCCTAAAGAAAATTGGATTATTGAATCCATCTATTGATATTTTAGTTACTTTTTCCATTTCTTAGATATTGCTTATTATGAATTCTTTGATTTCTCTATGAATAATATTGATGGATTTGTTTGCATCTATCTGAATATTGAAATCAACAATAGGAGTACAATTTTTGTGTTTTTCATGATGTGTTCCAGTCAATTTCTGTTGAATAATTCTAGTTTCCTTGTTTTTATTGCCAACATTTTTGTATACTGTGTCTTGAAGTTCAAAGTTCCACCAATCTTTTCTGCCTTTCTTAGCTGCTCTCCTCATGCATATCCTTTTATATGCACTCCAAAGATCCATCTCTAAGTGTATAGAAAAGATTGTAAACTTATCACGCAATCCTAATTTAACCCACTGATCATACCACTTTATTGTAGAAAACATACATTCAAGTATGATTATAGATACTCGATCATCTTCTATTGCTGCTTTCATTGTAGTCCCAATACCTTCTGCTTTTAGCTTAGGATATACTGAATCTAATCCAGTACATGCATTCTTTTGAACTTTGCCTAAAACTGCTAAATTGTGTTCTGGAAAGACTGTGTAGTAAACACCTTCCTTTTGAACACTTACAAAATTTACATCAGGACCACCACCAAATGCTTCTGTTAGTAGTTTACTTTGAGTAGTCTTACCTGATCCGTTACCACCATGGATCCATATGACTATCTTTTTCATTCTGTTTTCATTAGTATTTCCAATGCATCTATTCTTGGTAATTCCTTAGCAAATTCAGAATTGAGGATCTTCCCCTCTTTCTGATATGTCTTGCGAAGGTGTTTTGGGAACATTCCTATGTCTTTCCACAGCCTCTCGTCAAAGTTCTCACCCATGATGTCCCGATAAACAGCTGGATCCATGATCTTCTTTAATTCGACAAATTCTGCGATATCATGACCAACCCAGTATTTACCTGTCATCATCTTGTGCCATTTGCAAAAACAAGTCTCTACCTCTCCCATTCCAACTCCCCATGCTTTAGCTAGGTTTTCACCATATCTATTCCAAATTGGATAGATATCCTTACTGTATTGATGATCTCTACCATACAACCATCTGAGACCACCTACAGGTCCATCATTCTTGTTTGGATCTTTTCCATCTAATCCTAAGTCCAAGATGGCTAAGTTGGAATATCCTAATGATTTCTCAAACAATTCCGCTATCTTGAAGCTAGACCATTCGCCATGAAATGGTAGAATCATTAGATTATTCCTAAAGTCTATGTTGGAATCGAGCAATGGTGATTCTATTCTTCCACCAATATGTTCATGAATATCGTCAATCAAATCGGCAATACTATTGAACATAAGTATTTGATTTTCAGGATTTCTGCAACTACCTCGACGTTCATGGTTGAAATGACTAAGTGTTCCATTGCCTCTCAATTTCAGGAATTTTCCCATGTTCCACTCATGTCTCGTTGGCATGATCTCGCACATCTTTATAGCAGACTCTAAGCTATAGAAGGTGGAATAACAAAAAATGAACCACTCAGGTTCAAATGCATAGTGCTGAATGATGGAATTAACAAATGGATATACAGGATCAACATCTCCTGAAGCTATCAAGGCTCTGCTGTAGATCTCAAAGTCCCTAAAGTGCTTATGTATTTCCATGATTCACTACATCTGTTAAATCATCAGGATCTACATTGTAGATTTTACCATCTTCATCTTCTATTAAGTAATGATCACAATTTGACTTTGCATCATATATAGGCCATGAATATTTGTCTATCACTGTGCCTCTCTTGTTGGGCGTATCTCTTAGAGATCTGTCTATAAATATTACTGAATAACCAACTATACTCATCTTCTTAGTATTTTTAGTGACCCCGGCGGGAATCGAACCCACAACCTGCTGATTAGAAGTCAGCTGCTCTATCCAGTTGAGCTACGGAGCCAAGATGTTAGAGGACTCAACAAGACTAGTACTTTCACCATGGGCCTAATCTCTTACACGTATTTTGTCCTCTAACTGTGATCCGGGTGGGAGTCGAACCCACACAGACATTACTGCCTAAGGGATTTTAAGTCCCTCGTGTCTACCAATTTCACCACCAGACCTTGAAGGGAGATGCATCATTGACCTTGTATCCATTTCGTCGAGTTCACAAGATCACTTCAGCACCTCCCAACATAAAAATTAACCATAGTGAATTTCTGATAATCCAAAGTTGCTGGATGTATCTAATTGAACACCAAGTTCATATTCATAGTCGATCTCTATCCAATCCACATATTTGTCAATACAGTCGATGAAGTAATGAACACCGTTGGTTAAGGAAGTTTGGATAACACGGTGAATTGCTGACTTCTTCCAACCAGTTTCTAATGCTTTTTCTTGGAAATAAGCAACGATCTCGAATGGAGTGTAACTTCTCACAACAACAGGTAATTCGATTGTATCTAAGTGAATATTCATGGTTAATTTGTTTTCACTATTGTGGGCCTGGTAGGGATTGAACCTACGACTAATGAATTATGAGTCCACTGCTCTGACCACTGAGCTACAGGCCCAAAAGAGTAGCCCCCAAGATACTGTCATCAAGGGGGCTACCGCATTTTAGCTTCTGCCTAGCCTACTCTTACCAGCCAGTGCCTTTCTTAGCTGTTCCTGCCTTCACAGCTGCCTTCGCCTTGGCTTCTCCTAGTGCGGTACACAGCTTGTCTCCATCTTTGTTGAGACCTTTAGCGAAGTACCGACCATTTGCCGTCACATCGATCACAACACTCTTCACCATAGGCTCCATTTTCTTAGCCTTGACGTTGTATGCTTGCAATGTTCCGTCGTCTGTCGTTGTTTTCTTAGTTGTTGTTTTCGTAGACATTTTCTCTTTGTTTTAGTTTTTCTTGTTGGTTACAATGATACTGATGATGTTAAGAACTGTAGTTGAAAATCACTTGATTCCAAGAACATCTACCATCTTCTTACCTACATATCCACAGAGTATGGTAGAATTCTTAGCACCTCCTGTTACGCTCCATAACCAAGATTCGTGTTGATTTATGAAATCTGGAACGCCTTTCTTTAGATATGGCCTAAGTCCCTCATTGACTACCTTGATCTTGTTGTGATCTATACCTACAGTCAATACATCTTCTAAGTGAGTCAATAATCTATCAGATGCCTTCCCTATTCTAGGATCATCTACACCCTTAGGATTTTTCACTGTTGCTCCATCACCGAATGAATACATTCCATTACTCATCTCCACAAGCATAGACTGTTTATATGGAGCCCACTGACTCATCCTATTACCGTCTAACTTGATTTTCAAATCCAGTGTTGCTCCCCATAGTTTATCAAGTCCAAACCCAGAATGCTTAGAACCTGCTAGACTTAGAACTTCTGGAGTCATAGCGCCTGCTGCTACTATTACACCTTTCTTGAATTTGACATCAATTTCTCCCTTTCCACTAACTATTGTAACATATTCCTTATTGATTTTACTAATTCTCCCAACAAAATGTGATTCTTCATCAAGTAATATGTTGGAGCAATCAACTTGCTTGAATGCTTCCATCCGATCCTTTTCCATGTTATACACTTCAATGTCACGGATTCCATTGGCTAACCATTCAAGATTTTCCATCCCCTGAGTGACTTGCTCTTGAATTACCTTATTCACCCACCCATCCTTCCAAACTCCGAAACTACATTTACTAGCAGACATTGGATGATGGCTGTCAACAGTTAATACATCTTCACCCTTATTTGAAAGATTTCGGGCTATTGCTGATCCAAATAGACCAGCACCTACAACTATATAATCAATCGTATTCTTCATGATTTCAAAGGTTATTTTTTACATAAATATCATCATCCTCTAATGATGTAATTGATATAAGATCAATCATATCTATGTAGTGAAAACAAGTTCGTTTCAATTCATCAGATACTACAGTGATTGATTTCTCTCCCTTGCTATTAGTTGATTCAAACTCAAAACCAGCTATAACTGTCTTAAACCCTAAAGAGTGAAGACAACGAATCAATGGAATGTAGTCAGAGTCAGGTGTCATCAATACAACATAGTCAGGCTTCAAAGTGATAGCATTCAGAATCGTCTGGGATGCAAAATTAACTGTTAAACCCTTTGTTGTATTTTTGCCTCTCTTTTCTCTAATGGGTGAATACCTGGAAATCACATTGTTGTACATCAGAACGTCATCGAACACCCGATCAAAACTAATCTGATCTGAATTGTTGGTAGTGTCAATGTCTTTTGTGCTGTATCTACCTCTGAAATAATCAGATTGAACAGTTCTTACATCATCATATAAGACATTCTCCAAATCTTTCGATATTGCATCAGCAATGAGATTAGATACACCATCAAAAGACATTCTAGATCTTTTCACATGATCATAATACATATGGTTATTTACATGAAAAAAGTAATTACCATCATACGAAATTATCAATCTCTTCATTTCACTTGTTCTTTAGTAACTTCTTTGGATTTGAATATTAACTTCTCTAATTCTCTAACAAATTCATTGATTTCATCAGTGAATTCACCATCATTTCCTGATAATGTCATCAGTGAAGAATATGATCTATTAGCTAAATCTAAGTAATCTGATGCTTCATCCTTAACTACAACTCCACTATCTTCGTCTCTTATATCACCTCTGTTGTATTTTATGATGAATTCTATTGCTTCTGAGAATTCAATCTGTTCCTCAATGGACATTGAAGTGTTCAATATCAAAATCATAGGGGATGAATCGTTCCCCATCTTTTGTGATAAAATATTGACAGAATCAATGAATCTATCCTTGTCTTTCTTTCTTAGATTAGAGTATGGTATTTGCCAAGCTAAATCTGAAATATCTAATCCGAAAATTGTGTCTATTGTTGCTTTTGAATAGTAATAGTCCCCCATCACTTTGTACATAATTGGTACTAATAGTTCCATGTACTCATCATATTTCTTCTTAGCATTTACCATCACTCTCATGATTTAATTGATTCTCCCTTTAGGTAGGTTAGGAAGAAAGGGATAAAACCCCCTCCCCTTTGTAGTATATTCTCCCTCAGTATAGGTTACAGTAAGTGAAAGGTGGGACCCCAAACCCGTCAACACTAAGCTCTGCTTATGCCAATAACCATAGTAATATTAGGGTTAATATGACTCATCAATTATCTTCTTCAATTCATTCCTAAGATATATGCTTATCTCAACTATCTCCATCTCATCAGTAAATAAGGATGTACTGTAATTACTGTGAGGTACTGCCTTCAAATATAGTGAACGAAATCCACGCAATTTGCTTGACAGATTTTCTTGCGTCTTACGTGCGATCTGAACCTCACTTGGATCAATACCCAACTTGACACTCCTTCGTTGCCTTAAACGCATGAAATTGACGTCCTCGCTGACATCTAATAATATCGTCCAAAGCACGGCATCCTTTGCCTTGAATAATTCAATCCATTTACTAGTAGCCATGATACCTTCCACTATCACTACTTGAGATGCATCAAATGCTTCATCAAATGAGCGAAAGATCTGAAACTTACTACCCATCGTGTCTGTTCCACTGCACTGTCTGTCTGTCAATCGACCAACATTAGTGGAGAATGCATTCATCTTAGTGTATGCAATCTTCTTGTTATTCTCTATCCATTCAACTATTTCTATTGATCTATCGTCTAAAATATCTGAAAAGAAATCATGGATCACTCTGGCTTGTGTGGTCTTACCTACTGAATTGCCTCCGATGAACCAAATGATTAGTTTCTTATACATCAAGCATCTTTTTGATCATAGCAATAGGCATCTTCTTCAGGCTTGTCTTCTTCAAGAACTCACCTAATCCAACTACCCTATTCTTCATTTCTGGTAGCTTCTTCAACTCCGTCCTCATCTTTTCCTCCTTAGCCATCACAGAGTTGAACACATCCATATCAAGATGTTTCTCAATTGAATCCTTGACAATGTTGTGAAGTACATTCGGCTCTAATGCATCAACTTCCCAAGAAGATTTTCCATAGTTTTCAATGTACCATTTTGCTCTTGGATCAGATATCTTAGCTGGATTAGGTGGTGGATCGTATTGATCAATTTGACGCTTAGTTATTGCAATGGGTATCACACTAACTTCTGTTCCGAACACATCATTCAATCTGTTAGGAATATCGTGAGAAACCATGTCAAGACCTGATGGATCATGGTCACCAAGATATAGAATAGTGCATTCTTTCCCATTATTAACACTATCTTGGATGCGATTATAGGCATCAAACATGGCAGTTGTAGATGAATAGCCTCGATTTACCATCAAACGTACACCATAGTGATATGTTACTCTCGACATGATGTTAGAAATAGCATCTTTTTCTACCCAAAGTTCAACATGGACACCTTGACCAATAGTCCTGTCCAATCTGAAATGATGAACAGCATCAGATACTGCTTGTTCTACGCTACTATTGAAGTATGGAACATCAGGAACACGTACACGATCTTCTATCGCATCCCAATCGACTATTCCACCCAACCTGCCTTTCGTTAGAAGATTACCGATCTTACTGTATTCTTTCACATTATTTGCTATAATATCCTTTGATACCAAGCGATAGTATAGTTGCCTTAAGGTCAATCTGTATCCTTGAGCTGCATAATCATCAATTATGCTATTGATCCGATTCAGCTTGATCGTATTGGCCCTACTGAATCTAACGTCTTCAAATTTGATCTTCATCTTATTTTGTATCTGGTGTGTACCAAATTTCAAATTCTTTTGTATCCTCCGATTGGTTTGTTCCAATTTCTGTGTATAATTCACAAATTTCGCACTTTGGATTGATAGAGACGTGGTCAGGACAATCTATTACTCCATTCCTCATGTCATGGGCTATCTCTTCATACAATTGGCTTCTCAGCCATCCATTAGTGTAGTAAGTAATAGTATGATGAAGATTCATACTGAAGATCTTACCAATAGGCGCACGAATTTCTAACTTTTCTTCAGTATTAAGCAATAGACATCCACATTCTTTTGCCTTTAATATCAATTGATTCTTTCTCATTCTATTATACATTGGAAACTCAATTTGCCCCACAACCGGATTGCTGTGGGGCTGTTCCTGTTGTCACTTGTAAGTTATCTCGCTGTAAAATGGGGAATGACAAGTTCCACATTTCCACAATGCACCACCTTCATCTAATGGATCTCTCAATCCAACTTGATGATTACTTGAACAATTAGGGCAAGATGGGATATTGTGAAATTCCTCAAACATGTAAGGATTGTTCAAAACTGTATCCAAATACACCTCATGCTCTTTTGCAAAGATTTGATCTGGATAATCCTTTACGGGAGTCTTGAAATTTGAGATTATTGTCTGAATTCTTGGATGATTCCTACCGTATATTCTACGGATCTTCAATCCAACACGAATATGTTTGGAGTTGATCATTTTATCAAAGTTGGGACTGCGCTGCAGCCAAAGTCATGAAGGAATGTTCACCAATGGTGATATCCTTAGGATTTCCAGTGTCGAACTTATTGATTCGATAGATCCTTCCAGTGCCTCTGATCTGGCTGGAGATGAATGAATAGACCCCTCTGAAGTCCCTCTTTGAGTTCTTACTGATTGGATCCACCATTACTGGATGTCCATGCGTCTGAATACTTTGCTCTCCACCTCGATGGTCAACGAATAGGTACTTTTCTCCACCTGCTGCTTCACGATGCATAATGCGAAGGTCTTGAATGGTGAAGCGAATTTCCTCCCTTCGTTTTGCACTTCTTTGTTTGTTCTGAGCAATTCTTTCAGTGTTTTTGTACTTCTTTTCAACTCCGTTCTCATAATACACGGTTGTCTTGGGAACACTTACCTTGTTGCGGTTTTTGTTTGCTGGCATCTTCTTGGGATTTGTTTGATTAAACCTTAGTGAGTAGTGTTTATGTTTGCACCCACTTTACAAACGATGGAAGTCCACAGCGATACAGCTTGTCGTGCTGTGAGTTTGAACTCTTTCATGAATTTATGTATCGAATCAGTCTGTTTGTCTGGAGAATCCATAGCTCCAGATGACAGATGATTCTTCACACTCTGCTCCATGTAATAGATCGGTTCAAGGTCTTTCATTTTCGTTAGAGCTTCTTATAGGGTTAGGGTATGAGTTTGGTAATGACCAAATCTGTTAGTGTGGAGCGACATATATCAGCCGTTTCTTTTTGATTTTTGGTCCTAGCATCAGCAGCATAAGAAGCATCAGCAGCAGCAGTAGCAGCAGCAGCAGCATCAGCATAAGCATCAGCAGCATAAGCAGCAGCATAAGCAGCATAAGAAGCATCAGCAGCAGCATAAGCAGCATAAGAAGCATCAGCAGCATAAGCATCAGCATAAGCAGCATCAGCAGCATCAGCAGCATCAGCAGCAGCAGCAGCATAAGCATAAGCAGCATCAGCAGCAGCAGCAGCTAGTTCAGATCCAGCCGCATTCCCTCGTCCATAAGCCTCTGCTACTTCCACCGCTTTTCTACTACATTCTTCCTTCATTAAGTGTAGTACGGTCTTAGCGCACAATGCCTTGGCTAAAGTCAAAGTGCGTTCATCCACACCGCATCTTTGTGCTATCCACAACATCCAGTCACCGCGTGGACATTGTTCCCATGCTTCCTGAAAACTTGTGAATCGTTGACGGTACATCATGGCCTCTGAGCATGGATTGTACTTAGTAATTTCAGGCTTGTTAATCATTTTCGTTAGTGTTTTGTATTTAACTGTCAGAGAATGTGTCAAAAATCTTCTCTATTACTCCACATCAAGGTGTTTCTTGATCTTGGCACACACGCTCTCATATACGCTGATGTGTACGAATGGATTGTTGAATGTCTCTGGCTTGCTCCTGATGACCTCTTGTGTCATTGCACCGATCTTGATGATGCGCTCTCTCAGGATAGCCGCCTCAATGCTGCTCAAGTCATTGTAAAGTGCCTTGAGAAGTTGCTCGTTAGTCTTGATCTTCTTAGCCATTGTTGTGGTGTTTTAGTGTGTTGTTAGGCCCTCTTGCACTCGATCTCAAACACCTCTTTGGCCAATTCCTCTGCTCTTTCCCGTGAAATGTCATCATCTTCAAGCATACATTCCAGCTGATCTGCCACAGCTTCGATGTTGCTGAATGGCAATTGAAGTTCCTCTGGTGAGTCCTCATTGATCTGGGTGAGGATCCTGTGTAATTCTTGTGCGTTTTGCATGGTGTGGTTGTTTTTGTTTGTTTTTCAACAAGGCAAAGATCTAACCTCAAATGTCAATAGTCAAAATTTTTTTTCGCAATTATTTTTCTACCTTGATGGATAACTGACAGAGGATCTATAAATAAATTTTTGATTCATACTAAAGATCTTTAGTTGCTTAAACCTTAGTCATAATTGTCAAGAGAAAATGTGACACTTTATTTTGTTTCTCCGCAACGATCGACCTCAAAGTCATAATCTGATCCAACGAAAGCATATGAATCAATCTCGCAAAGAATCTGATGAGCAGAACTGAGTGCAGTCCTTCAATTGAAACCACCGAAAATGGCAGCAGGCTGGAACACCACGATCCAGCCTGCCTTTCTTGAGATCTCCCGCACGAAGATCTCTTGAATGTTAGTAATTATTAGGACAACAGCATGTATTCTGCCATTTCTTCCCAATCTTCCATTTCTCCGTTGCGCTCCGCAGCAGTCCGGATGTTGATGACCTTGATAAGCGTGCGGAAGTTGAGGTCAGATGTCTCATGCTTCCACTTTTCCACAATCGATAGAGCCTCTTCTTTGATCTCCATCGATACGCGCTGCTTAACCATTGGTAATACCGTGCGCATCCGTTCGATCTTCTCATCAATGGTCATACTTACATCAACGCAAGTAGAGCGGCTGATGATTGCCTGATGAATTTGATGACGTTTCATGTTACTGATGAAGATGACGCGCCCTGTGAACTCAAATTCGTTAGGAATATCTGATTCTTTGTTACTGATCCAATGAACAATGCGCTTATCGTATGAATCCAAAGCACCTTTCAAGATATTCCGGGCAATATCGTTCTTCAAAACTTCATCACAATCATCAAAGATAACTAACTTATCCTGATGCATATACAAAGTATTGTACAAACCTTTTGCTGTACTGTATCCCTTTACAGAGATATAATCAACACCTTCCACAAGTCCGTTGATTTCAACTTGATCCATTACAGTCTTTGTCTTGCCCAGTCCACCATCTCCGGTGATTATGGCACTTACGCTCTGCTCCTTGATGACCATCTTCACAAGACTTGCCAAGAAACTGAAACGCTTGTTTATGTTAAATTGCTTGGCAGGCTTGAACTCTCGCACATTCACTTCTCCTGTAATACTTGTGGAACTCAGAAAAGCCTCCCCTGCTCCCTCTGCAATTGCTTCTCCTGTCACTTGAAACTTACCAAATGCTCTCCAGATCGGCTGACGTCCAGCAAGTTTGATGTAAGCCTCATTCTGTTTTGTCCAGTGAGAGAACAGCCCCTCCACGATATTGCCTTTCACCTCTGTAGATACTGGAGTGTTGGGCATCAAATCAGGAAGATTTGGATTCGTGTGGTTGCTCTTTGGGTTGTTAGAGTTTACTGACATTGTGCGGTTGTTTGTGGTGTGGTGTTTGTTTACGGTGGCTAATTAACGGCGCAGAAATTAATAGTCAAAACCTTTTGACAATTATTTTCTATCGTGACACGTAACTGACTAAGAATCTATAAATAAATTTTTCCCACTATGTATAACTTTGATTACCTTTCTCGATTTAGATGCAGTTAATCCATCTGAATTGAAGTCACTTGTCAATGTTTGGTATCTATTTATTGCATGATAGTTAGAATCTGCATCAACACATTTGATGAATTTTCCATTCTTGTATATAGAATATCTTGCCATGATATCATGTAACCATAGGAAACAGCGAACCCCCATTGCTGGGGGTCCACTACTCTTCAACCAACCAAACAACAACCTCTGCCTTAGCTGTTATCGACCGAAAGAATACTCACAATATTGCTGAATGCGCCAACTTTAGTGGTGTCAGTGACGCGAACCTTATAGTAATAGGTTGTTGCATCCTCAATCGCTGTGTCTGAATATCCAGTTGATCCTGATCCCATTACAGCTACTCTTTGGAAGTTTCCATTCCCCTCAGTGGATCTCCAAATTTCCATTCTAAGGGATCCAGTCCAACTTAGCTCATTGGACAACGAACTTCCTTCAGCTTCAACTGCGATCGTTGGTGCTGCTGTAAGTTCTGTATTGAGTAGATAAGGATTACCAGTTGGTCTAATCTTGTAGAGTGTATAGCCGTTTGCCTTAGCGTATGTTGTCATAGCAGTCTCTGTAATCTCAACACCCAATTGAGTCACTGGCAGCTGTTCTTTCACAGATTGAGCACGATAAGCATCACTATACTCTTCTGTTGAAGGTACGAATGATGCTTCATCTTCCTTAGTGAATAGCCCACGGATCTGGATTGATCTTCCGTCTGCAGATGAAAACTTGTAGATTGATTGGTTCATTTGTTTTTGTTTAGATTTAGTTGTTATTGCAGGTTACCATCAATGGCCCATGTGTCGGTGCCAGCAGCCTTGCGGTAGGTGGCGAAGGTCAGTGGTGCATTAAGCAGCAGGAGTCCAATTATGATTATGCTTGTCATGGGTGTGTTTGGTTTGTGTTTGTAGCCGCCTCTCCGGATATGAAACGAAGGATGGTCATGGTCCGTGATCACACCGCAGAGTAGGTTATCTCCAACCCAAGGATATAAAGCGATGCGCCGTATGTTTCGCTGAAGTATTCGATGTTTATGAGCATCAGATCACCGGACCCAATAGGGTTCAACGAAACCGTGTCGAGTACCAT
>Ga0154020_10000202_pt1 | contig 70071 bp, 53 predicted proteins | sample Klosneuvirus_201_FD_109709 | JGI IMG/M metagenome (GOLD analysis project Ga0154020, IMG submission 109709) | Active sludge microbial communities from wastewater, Klosterneuburg, Austria - Klosneuvirus_20160825_MG | ecosystem: Engineered > WWTP > Aerobic digester > Activated sludge | place...
CAGCGACGTCAGCCTGGAGACCGTGTGGGGCGTCGGCTACAAGTTGGTCGGACCGCCCTCGCCATCCGCCGGCGCGCGCTGAGCCGAAAGCCAACCATGTCACGCTTATGCCGTTTTCTCAATGCCTTGCCGAATCGGCTGTTGTTTACCCACATGCTGGTGGCGATCACGGTGCTCTTTGTCGCCGCGCTGATGGTGCTGGTTTTACAGGCGCCGCTGCGCACGGAAACCATGGTGCAACGTATGGTCGAATGGTTGCAGCCGACCATCACCCTGGCGCGCAGCAACTTTGCCGACGTCCTCACCACAACCGATGACGCGGCGACCGAACGCTTTCTGGACTATCTGCGCAGCCAGGCGGACGCCCAAAATGCCCGTATTCTCCTGATCACCCAGCCGGCGGGCGCCATCGTCTTTGACTCCGGCGAGCAGTTGGCAGGAAAGACATGGACGCCGGGCGCGCATCACACGTTCAATCCTGCACCGCGTCGTATGCGCGCCGGCGCAATGATGCCGATGATGAACGAAGCCACGCGCGGCGCCGTCAATCTGAATGGAAACGCCTGGTACTATGTCTCCACGGTTTTGCTCCCACTCCACGATGGCAGCCTCGACATGGTGGTGCTCAAGCCGCAGCCGGGGATGCTGCGCGCGATGGGCGAAGCGATTGCCGAGCTGCCACGCGGCATCCTGCTCGGTGGATTGTTGGCGCTAGGCGTGGCGATCTTTCTGCTGAGCCGCTGGACCGCCGGCACGGTCACGCGCAGCCTGGCGCCGCTGATGGCTGGCACGCAGGCATTGGCCGCGGGCAATCTTGCCTATCGCGTCGACGCTGCCCACGTCTCGCTTGACGAAGTGCACGCGCTGGCGTCAAGCTTCAATCAGATGGCCGACCGCGTCCAACAGAGCCAACAGGCGCAGCGCGACTTTATCGCCAATGTCAGCCACGACCTCAAGACGCCGTTGACCAGCATCCAGGGGTACAGCCAGGCGCTGCTCGACGGCACCGCGGCCGGCGCGGCGGTGCAGCAACGCGCCGCACTCATCATCAGCCAGGAGGCGCAACGGCTGACTTATCTGGTGGAAGAAGTAATCGACCTGGCGCGGCTCGAAAATGGTGGTCTTCATCTTCACCTGGAACCTGTCGATGCCAACGAACTTGGCGCTGAATTGGTGGATAGCTCCCTCCCCCGCTACGAAGCCAGCGGCGTCACGCTGACCTGGCGCCCGGCGCCTGAGCCTGTCCCGCTGCTGGCTGACGCTGCACGTCTGCGCCGCGCGCTGACCAACCTGCTCGACAACGCGCTCGAACATACACCTTCCCCGGGTGAGGTCACGTTGACCGTAGAAGCCACGGAACTGGGCGCACAAGTTCAATTCACCATTACTGACACCGGCGCGGGCATTCCAGCCGAGGAGATCGGCCGCATCTGGGAACGATTTTACCGGGTGGACCGGGCGCGCACCGAGCGCCGCGGGTCGGGGCTGGGTCTTGCCATCGTCAAGGAGATCGGCGAGGCGCACGGCGGTGAAGCCGGCGTCACCAGTGTGGTGGGTCAAGGCAGCCGCTTCTGGTTAAAGCTGCCGGCAAAGGTCGAAAATGGAGCGAAGGTTGGCGTTGCGGATCACACTCGTTAGTGCTACCGCAGACAACGTCCCCGGCGCGCCGCAGAAACATTCAGACGACTTCGGCAAAACGGCAGGATAGGCTCACTTCAAGCCCGACAGCCCCGCCATCCCTTGCAAAAAGCGCCGCTGCACTGCCAGGAACACGAGCACGACGGGCGCGGCGGCCACGACCGAACCGGCCATCATCAACTCGTAGCGCGTGCGGTACTGCTCGACGAACTTGGCCAGCCCGACGGGCAGCGTGCGCAGCGCATCGCCGGTTGTGATGATCAACATCCACAGGAACTCATCCCAACTGGCCACAAAGACGACGATGGCGAGCGTGATCAGCGCGGGCTGGATCAGCGGTACGACGATCTGGAAGTAGATGCGCAGCTCGCTGGCGCCGTCGATGCGCCCGGCGTCGATATAATCGTCGGGCACGGCCAGGATGAACTGGCGCATCAGAAAGACGCCAAAGGCCGACATCGCAAAAGGCATGATCAGACCGGGGTAGGTGTTGACCCAGCCAAAGCTGCGGACGATCAAAAAGAGCGGGATCAGAATGGCGGTAAAGGGGATCATGATGGTAGCGAGCACAAAGAGCAGCAACAGCGTCTTGCCGGGAAAATCAAACTTGGCGAGGCTGTAGCCGACCATCGGCGTAAAGAGCAGGTTGAACCCCACCACCGCCGCCGTGACGAGCAAACTATTCTTGAGGTAGTTGCCAAAGTTGAAGCTGGCAAAGACATCGATATAGTTCTGCCAGTAAAAGGCCGTCGGCAGCAGATGAAACTCTGTCGAGAAAAAGTCCTGGCTGCTCATGAACGAAGCGGAAAGCATGTACAGCGACGGCACAGAGATCACAATCGCGCCGGCAAGAATGGCAAGCTGGGCCAGGATGCGGTTGAGCGTTCGGTAAGCCTTGCGTGACATTCGGTGACTCCTCAAAAACAGGGCGGATCGGTCAGTCCGCCTGTTGAAAGCGCAGGATGCGGAACTGAACGAGGCTGAAGACAAGCAAAATCAGCAGAAAGACCACAGAGGCGGCGCTGGCATAGCCCATCTTCAAGAATTGAAAGCCGTTTTGGAAGATGAACATCGACAGCACGCGCGTGGCGGAGCCTGGCCCGCCATTCGTCAGCAAATACATCGGCGTGAAGGCCTGGAACGCACCGATGATCGAGATCACCACCACGTACAGAAAGACCGGGCGCAGCAGCGGCAGCGTGATGCTCCACAATCGCTGCAGGGCCGAAGCGCCGTCCACCTTGGCGGCCTCGTAGTAGTCGCCCGGAATGGCGCGCAGCCCAGCGAGGAAGATCAGCATATAGACCGGTGCACCCTTCCAGATGCTGAGCAGAATCATGGCCGGCATCGCGGTCGCCGGATTGTCCAGCATGCGCACGTCTCGAAAGCCCAGCCAGCGCGCAAATTCGCTGAAAAGGCCAAAGCTGGGGTTGTACATGAAGAGCCAGACCAGCGACCAGACCGTCAGCGAGATCACCGCCGGCAGGTAGTAGGTGGAAAGATAGGCCTGGCGAAAACGAAAGCCCTGGTTGAAGACCAGCGCCAGCCCCAGCGACACGATCCAGATGATGACACAGACGCCGATGGCATAGTAAAAGCTGACGCCGATGGAGTTGATAAACTCTTTGTCATTGGAGAGCGTGACATAGTTGGTCACGCCGATGAAGCGCGGCTCGTCGAGCAAGCTCCAACTGAAGAGACTGACGTAGAAGGTGCGAAAGAGCGGGTAGACATAGAACAGGCCGAAAAAGAGAAAGGCCGGCGCAGCAAAAAATAGTCCAAAGCGCATCTTGCGCGCGGCCAGGCTTCTGCCCCAGATGTGCGTCCGCTCTGCTTTGTGACGTTTTGTTGGCGCCGATGCCGTGGTTGATGCTTGCATGCGTTCTCGCTTTCGTGATGGAGGGGCTGCTGCACAAGCCAACCCCTCCCCATGCGACCACCGGGACCAAGCTGTCCGGCAGTCTACTTCACAATTGCGCGGGTTACTGCGCCACAGCCTGTTCGGCCTGCGCCTGCGCATCCTGCAGCACGGTCACCACATCTTCGCCCTGCAGCACGCGGCCCTGGGCGCGCGTCCAGATGTCAGAAAGTTCGAAGTACTGCGGTGAGCGGAATTCGGATTTACCGAAAGGATAGTCGGCAAAGATCGTCGCCAGTCGCGGGTCGGACTGCGCGTAGTATTCTGGCAGCGTCATACCGTCAATGTCGGCCTTGCGCGCCTGCACATAGCCGACCTCGTCCCACCACTGCTGCTGCTTGCTGGTCAGCAGGTTGACGAACTCCCACGCCGCCTTCTGCTTCTCCGGCGAGCTCTTGCCGCTGACAAACCACGCCCACGCGTAGAGCGTCGTCACACGATCCACCGCATTGGCAAACTGCGGCAGCGGCGCGGTGTCCCAGTTCAGGTTCGGGTCGAGGTCGTTGAGCGGCTTGGCTGCCCACGGGCCGCCGATAATGATCGAAGCGCGATCGTTGACCAGGTCGTCAAGCAGGTTCTGGTCGAGCGCCGGGTCGATGGCGCCGATCGCACGCAGATTCTGCACGTACTCCATGACCTTGACCATCGGCTCCTGCGTAAAGTCCGGCATGCCCGTCTCGGCGTTGATCAGCTCGCCGCCGAGCTGGCGCAGCATGGGCTCCTGGATCAGCACCGTCCAGATCGGGGTATCAAACGGCCATTCCATGCCGATGCGTACGACCTTGTCGCCATCCTTCTTGGTTAGCTTGGCGGCAATGTCGCCCAGCTCTTCCCACGTAATCGGCGTATCCTTGGAGAGCGGCTCGATGCCGGCCTCGGCGAAATCGTCTTTGTCGTAGATCAGGCTGAAGGTGTTGTACTCGGAGACGCCGCCGGTGTAGACCTTGCCGTCCACGGTGAAAGCATCGAGCGAGCCGGCATCGTAGAGATCGACAAACTCCTGCTGCGTCTGCACGCCAAAGGCGGTGGGGTCAACCGGAGCAACGATCCCATTTTTGACAAACTGTGGGATCATCCAGTCACCGGCCCAGAAGACGTCAGGTCCTTCCCCGCCCGCAAAGGCAGTCAGCACCTTCTGCTCGTAGTTGGAGTGCGGCGCGTTGTCAAAGGTGATCGTTACATTGGGATGAGACTCCTGAAACTCGGCGATGGCCGCCTCGTTGACCGGAATCGACTGGGCGTGGTTGTGCGTCATGTAGAGCAGTTCGATCGGCTGGTCACTGACAGCCGGAGCAGCCGCGCCGTCGCCCGCCGGGGCAGCCGTCGGCATCGTGCAGGCGGAGAGCAACATGGCGCCGATCATCAACAACGCCAGCAGCGTGTAAATACGTGTTTTCATCTGAATATCTCCTGACTAAAACAAATCTGGGTGAGCATGAACGAACTTCTTGGCATCCGTCTACTGAACCACCTGTTTCTGTCGATCCTCTCCTCCTTTTCCCGTGATGGTTAAATAAATTCCCGTATTCAGGCGCCGCCCGCCGCCAGCCTGCCCTCGATTGCCAGTTCGGCGGCCCAGGGCAGCGCCGCAGCGCCGTCGGCGGCAAACTTCAGCGCCACGCCGTCGAGCTGGGCGGTGCTGCCTGCGGGCAGGTGCAGGGTCACCATCGCCGGCGGCCGCAGCCAGGCCGTGTCGAAAGTAACGCGCAGCGTAAAGCCGCGTTCCTCGCCGATCGCCAGTTTCAGCGAGACCGGGCCAAAGCGCGTCGGCGTCGCCTCCAGCTCCACCACTGCGCCCGGATAGATCCAGTTCTCCGGCAGCCCCAGCAGCAGATCAAGCGTCTCCCCACGCTCGAAGACGAGCAGGTGGCGCACCAGCCGAATGAACTCAGCCGATGCCCAGTTGTGCGGCATGTCGCCGACAAGCTGGCCGTTGTGTGAGCTATTGAGCGACTGCTCCTCGCGCCAGACGCGCGTCGGCGCGGCGTGGTTGGCAAAGGCGTACAGATAATCGACCGCCTTGTCGGGCCGGCCGGCGTAGAGCCAGACATGCGCGGCAAAGGAGGCGTGATAGTTCCAGACCGCACGGTAGGGCAGCCAGCCGGTCGTCGCCGGAATGCCTTCTTCGTCGTCGACGAGGTCCATCAGGTGCAGCAGGTTCTGCACGATCGGGTCGTCCGGCGCGAAGACCTCGCCCGGCCAGATCGCCTGGCAGAGCGCCCACGTCGCCGACTCGGGCTGCAACTGGTTGTGGCGCTGCAGTGGTTCAGGATAGCTGGGTATCCAGTGATGCAGGCCGCTGTCGTCGTAGACAGGCGGGATGTAGGGCGTGCCGTCGGGCAGCACCTGCTGGTGTTCGGCCACGTGCCGGCGGAAGTCGGCGAGCAGCGCGTCGTAGTCGCTGCGCAGCCGCGCCGCATCCTCGTCGTCGCCCAGGCGTTCGGCAGCATCGCGCGCCGCTTTCAGCCCAAAGAGAATCCAGGCTGGCGTCGTGTACTCGCTGCGCATCCCGCCGACGCCGCCGTCGCCAAAGGTTGCGGGCAGCAGGGCAACGCCGCCCCCCTTGGCATCGATCTCGTTGCGCGCCTGCACACGCAGCTTTTCAATGTAGGTGACTCCGTTGCGGATCGTCGGCCACAGCTCCTCCAACTGATCGTTGTCGCCTGCCAGTTCCATCTGCCGGATCATCGTGGCGATGGCAATGCCGGTCTCCTTGGCGTGAAACTGCATGCGCGCGATCGAGCCGTCGGCGTGCACATGCCTAAGCAGTGTGCCGATGGCGCGCTGCGCGTCGTCACCGTAGCCGAGATAGTGCGCCGCCTCCAGAAAAAAGTGGCCGTCGACCACCCACAGCCCGCGGTAGACGGTCGGGCCGACCTGAAAGACCGGCAGGCCATCCTTGATCTCGCGCGCCTGCAGGATATTGCGCGCCAGCGCTTCAATCATCTCCTGCAGCGCAGGGTCAGGCACAGTGAACGTCTGTCGCAGCAGCGGGTACTCCTGCCAGAAACGGCGCGTCTGCGCCAGCGCCTGCTCCGCCCAGCCATAGTCCAGCTCTGCCTCCTCCTGGTAATTGAGCGGCAGGATGATCGCCCCGCGCAGCGTCTCGCCGCCGGCCACGATCTGCTGATCCGTCGCCATGCTGCCCACGGGCCGGAAGCCGGTCGGGTGGAAGTGCACCAGCCGCTGCGGCGACGAGAGCAGCACGAGATCACCGGGCGCAGGAGCGCTTGGATCCTCAACCTGATATTCATTGCTGACGCGCCAGAATTCGGGGCGCTCAAAGCGGTCGAGCGGCACGGCGTAGAGCGCATGCGCCGGCGCCACCGAGCGGCCGGTAAAGAAGACATTCTGCTCGGTCAGGTCGATGTGCAGCCCGGTCAGCAGCTCGTCCACATCGGCATTGACGGCAATCTCCCACAGCACCACATCGGTGCGGCGACCTCTGGCGTCCTGGTGCGCAAAGGTGCGCAGCGTCAACACGGCTGTGGGGTAAGTCAGCGTCGTGACGACAACCGGCGTGCGCGCGTCCTCCGTGTGCTGCGTTACGCGCAGCGGCTTGTCGGCCGAGAGCAGGCTGAACTCGATCACGCGGCGAAAGCGCCAGCTATAGAAGAGCAACTGCTCAAAGCCATAAAGCAGCGCGCCTTCTTCGCTGACCAGCGACTTGTACGGGTCGTCGGGAAAGCAGAGGTTTGTCCAGATGTTGGGTGGTGCAAAACGAAAATCGATGGTTCGTGACGCGTTCATTGTCTACTCTCTCACTTGCTTGCTTGATCGCACCGCTTCAGCCGGGTAAGAAAAATCGCACGCGGATGACGCGGATTGGGCGGATACATGCGGATCAGATCAGCGAAAATCCGCCTGATCCGCGTTCTATCGCTTGGCCGTCTCCATCACTTGAATTATGGTCACGCCGCCGGCCGCACCAGTTCGACCGGATAGGTGTTGTGGCTGATGCGCTCGCCCGCGTGCAGCACCGACAGATCGAGCACACACGCGCCCGCGGCCAGATCCTCCGGCAGCTCGACCGTGACGAGGCCGAGCGTCGTCACGCTGTCCGCCGCAATGCCGGGTATGTCCAGCGCCGCCTGTGTAATCACGCTATCCTCGCGCAGCAAGCGCACGTGCAGACGGCACGCCTCCAGTGCGGCGTGGCGGTCGTTCACCACCCAGCAGGGAAGCTGCAACGGCCGCGGATGGCTGCCGCGGTCGACGCCGATCAGCACTTTCTCGCGGTGAATGTCGGCCCCCACCAGCACCGGCTGGTAGACCTGCTGCAGTGTGTGATAGCCCTGCTTAGGCGCGCGGGCATAGGAGAGCACCGACCAGGTGATCGACGGCCAGCAATCCATAAACATGAACTGGAAGAGCGAGCCGATCTTCTCATACTTGTGGCGGCGGTAGCGTTCGATGGCGAATTTGAGCAGATCGGCCTGATAGCGCTGCGAGTTCTCGACGAACTCCTCCAGCGACGCGCCCATCTCGATGCCGGCGACATAGAAAGTCTGGTCGTATTGGAAGTCGTGGTAGGCCAGCCCCACAAAGTCCGGCGGCCATTGATCGCCGCCGCGCATCTGGCGCACCTCATCGGCGGAAGGCAACGCCTGCGCACCGAACTCGGTCAGGATGGGCGCGCCGGGCAGCGTACCGTAATCACGCATCTCCCCGACATACCAGCCCGGATAGGCGTGCTCGCTGAACTCCGAGGTGGCGCGCACGTAGCGCGAGGAGTCGCACTGCGCCGCGGCCTGCGCCAGCACCGGGTTGAGGATCACTTTGTTGTGGAAGGATGACTCGTTCTGCGTACACCAGAGCGCGATGCAGGCGTGGTTGTAGAGATGATTGACCATCTCCTGCACCTGGCGCACTGCCTCCTGCGTGAAGCGCGGGTCGGTGGTGTAAGCCCACTGCAGCGCAAAATCCTGCCAGACGATGATGCCGGCGCGGTCGCAGGCGCTGTAGAACTCGTCGCGATTGATGTGCACGCAGACGCGCACGCCGTTGATGTGCGCCGCCTTGAGCAGCTCGATATCGCGGCCGATCATGGCGGCATCGTATTCACCCAACCAGAGCGTCGGAATGACGTTCGCACCGCGCACAAAGAAGCGCCGCCCATTGACCGTCCACTCGCCGGTGTGCGGGTCGAGGTTGATCTGGCGGACGCCGAATTCGGTGGCCCAGTGCGAGACCTCAGACTTACCTGCACCAAGCGTCACCGCCAGCTCGTACAGATATGGCTCGCCGATGTCCCACGGCCACCATAGCCGGGGATCGGCCACGTGCAGCACCACGACATGATGCGTGCGTCCGCGCTGCACCGGGATGGTCATTTCCACCATGTTGTCGTCGAGCGCCACACGCAGCGGACACAGGCCAGCCATTGTGCTGTCCACGTCCAACTCCACGCGCACGATCGCTTGCAGGCCGCTCGTCGCTAGATCGTCATGGTTGCTGAAGAGCGTAGATGCCTCGCGCGGCGTGAGCGTGGACGCGGCGCGCACGTTGGCGACAAAGGCGGCCGGCCGTGTCTCGACATAGACCTCGCCCCAGATGCCGCCGGAGTTCTGCTCCTGCCCCGTCGTCAGTTCCCAGCTCCCCGGCCTCGCATCCCAGTGATTGAGGATGCCCTTGATGATCCATTTGTGATCCGGCCAGACCGCGCCCGGCTCCTCCTTGGGACAGTCGACATCGATCTGGAGCTGGTTCTCGCCCTGGCGCAGCAAGTCGGTAATCTCAAACTCGAAGGGTTGAAAGTATCCTGCGTGTTTGCCCACCGGTTGCCCGTTCAGCGTGACATCAGCGAAATAGTCCACGCCGCGGAAGACAAGAAAGGCGCGTGCGCCGTTCGCCAGCGCCGGCGCGGCGAAGCGGCGCGTGAAGCGCACGCGGCCGTCGAAGCTCTCCAGCCCGCGCAATTGCCAGTTCATCGGCAACGCCATCTCACCTGCCGGCGGCAAATTCTCTGCGTTGTCGGTCATCGAGCCATCCGCCTGCACCGTAGTCCAGGCCAGCGGTTGATAGCGCCAGACGCCGTTCAGATCGATCCGTTGTGTCATCGTGCCAAGTCCTCTGTGTGTTTCATCTTTGCTGCAGCGGTGACAGTCACTTTGGGAAGTGACTGTCACCTGAATAACTGTCACCGCGAAATAGCTTTATTCCACCAGCTCTTTTTGTGCGCCAAGCCGCTGCCGGACCGCTTCATCGACCTGCACGCCGGCTTGCTGCAAAGCCAGCACGCACGCGCCGAGCACAGGCGGCAATTCCGGCACCACGACGCGCGCCAGCGGCAACATACTGCCTAGCGCGGCGCGGAAAGGCGCCAGCACTGGCTCGCCTGCACGCCACAGCCCACCCGTCAAGGTTACTTCGCAAGGCGCAGCTCGCCACCCCAGATGCTGGGCGACCGCCGCCGCCATCCGCGCCAGTTCGTGCACGCCCTGGCGGATCAATTGTTGCGCCATGTCGTCGCCTGCCTCAGCCGCTTCGATCACCAGCGGGGCAAAGCCAGCGATCTCACGCTTGGCGATGCCTTGCGTGTACAGGCGATAATGAATATCAGCCATCTCTTGCAGACCCAGCCGCTGCTGCACCGGCGCCAGCAAAGCGGTCTGCCAGCGCCCGTCGTAAGCGCCGACGGCGAGCCGGATCGCGTTCCAGCCAAACCAATAGCTGCTTCCCTCGTCGGAGATCAGATGTCCCCAGCCGCCGGCCTGCCAGCGTTCACCCTGTTCGTTCATGCCAAAACAGGAGGAGCCGGTGCCGGCGATCAGGGCGATGCCAGGGCGTCCCGCCAACCCGCCGGCCAACGCAATGCGAATGTCGTGATCGACGCCGACGACTTGCCCAAGCGCCAACCGGCGCGCCACCTCGCGCACGATGTCGCGGTCGGCTTCGGAGACCACGCCCGCCATGCCCAGGAAGACGCTGTCGAAGGGCGTATTCGCCAGCCCGGTCTGCTCGCACGCCGCGGCGACTGCCGCGCCGATGCCGACAACGGCGCCCTCAGCGCCAACACTGTCGATCCCTGACGCGCCGGCCCGCGCCGCGCCCAGGATGCGCCCCATCGCGTCGCAGATGGCGACCTGGGTTTTGGTGCCGCCGCCGTCGATGCCCAGAAAGCTGCGCGCCATGATCACGCCACCACGCCTTCCACCCACTGGCCGCGCGGCTTGACGAACGCCTTGACGACCTGAAGCTCTGTTCCGTCTTCGCTGGTCAGCCGGTACGCACCGGCCGCGGCGGGCACAACGAAGGTCTCGGCGTAGTGAAAGCGCTGGCGCCCGCCGTTGGCCGTCTCCAGCAGCACCGTGCGCCCTTCGACCAGGCTGAGCACGTGGCAAGAATCGTCGGTATGGACATCGACGCTGGCGTTGAATTTGTAGCGGTGCACGTCGTAGAAGTGATTGCGATGGGTGGGTTGGTGGATCAATTCCCAGCCTGGGCCGCTATCGATCACGCGCGGCTCGGCAATAAACTCGGCTGCGATACGCGCGCCCTTGCGGTCGAAGTAGAGATTCTCAAACGCACGGTCGATGTTGAGCGGCCGCGACCGGCCATCGAGGTCAAGGCGCATCCAGTCGTACATCTTGAAGGTGAAAATGTAGGGCGTAGCGCTGATCTCCAGCACCAGGGCGTCGGTCCCCGAACAGTGGATCGTGCCGTTGGGGATCAGGAAGAGGTCATGTTTGCGCGCGGGGTGCGCTTGGACGAAGCGGTCGATGTCCACCGGGGCGGCGTGCTGAAAGCTGTGATCCAGCGCGGCGCGGAACACTGCCGGGTCGATGTCTTCGTGGAAGCCTAGAAAACAACGCGCGTCCGGCCCGGCTTCCAGGATGTAATAGGTCTCGTCCTGCGTGTAGACTTCGCCAAAGTGACGGCGGATGTAGTCGGGCCGCGGGTGGCACTGTACAGACAGGTTGCCGCCGTCAAAGGTGTCGAGAAAATCGAAGCGGATCGGAAATTCGTAGCCAAACGCGGACGCGCTCTCGCCGATGATATCGTGCGGATCGCGATGCATCAGAAAATCAAAGGAGACTTCGAACAGCAGGCCTTCGCTCGCAAAGACCAGGCCATTCTCCGGCACGATCAATTCAAACGACCAGGCATAGTTGGGCACAGCTTGCGCCAGTTGGGGCATGTGCTGGCGAAGCCACTGGCCGCCCCACGGCCCCGGCTCGAACCAGGGACGCACGCGAAAGAAGCTGTGCGCCAGCCGGTCAAGTCCGCGGCGCAGCGCGTCGCCGCGTGCAAAGGTGATGGCGTCGGGGCGCTGGCCGTCGACGATCCAGTCGATGTGCGAATGCAACGCCAGTTTGTGCCGATTGGCCGCCACCCAGTCCACAAAGTAGCTGCGCTTGTAGGCCGGCTTGGGGTCGAGCGGCTGCGCGGCGCCCAGGCAACTCACACTGCCCGCGCGCTGGCGAAACTGGATCTCGTTCTTGGGGACATCGACGTAGACCAGCGTGGCCTGCCAGCCGCTCAAGGCCGCGCCACAGCCATAGACGATGTTCAAGGCTGCGTTCGGGTCGGGGCGCAAAGTTTGCAGCGCCGCGGGCTCGAAGAAATCCGCCAGCTCGCCGGCAAAGCGGAAGCCAAAGATCGGGTCGTCGCCGCCCAGGTAAGGGGCGATCAGCGCGTCGATGGCCGCGGACGGCTTGAGCGCAGTCGCGACATCCACCCAGTGCGTGCGCACGCCGTGAACCTGGAGCGCGGCGTCAAGCCGCTCGCGGAAATCCGCCCAGATCACGCCAGGATAGCCGTCGATCATGACTTGCCCGGCGCCGGCCAACTGCTGCGCCAACGCGGCGAAGCCCGCCTCGATCTGACCTGACCCCAGGCTTGCCGACGGATAGATGTTGTACTGGCCGGCGACGGCTTGCTGACCAGTTTCCGCCACACGCGCCGGCATCAAGGTTTGCGTGGTTTTGCGCCACGGATTCGGCAAGGTCACGCTTATTCTCCCTGGTCTGGACGGCTGAAGTCGTCTTCATAGCGGGTGATGTCGGCCTGCTGCCAGTTGCCAAAGGCGACCTCCAACACGCGCGCATCTGGGCCGCGACTGGCAAGGCGATGTTTGGTGTTGGCCGGGATCCAGATTTCGTCGCCGGCGCTCGGGTGCAGAATCTCTTCGCCCACCTGCACCTCGCAGCCGTCGTCGAGAATGACCCACAGCTCGGCGCGCGCCGTGTGTGATTGCAAGCTGAGGCGCGCGCCCGCTTTAACGGTCATCAGACTGACGGTGACGTCTTCGTTGAAAGCATATTGTTTGAACGATCCCCAGGGGCGGCTGATGAAATCGACCGTGGGCTTTTCAGCGGGGATCGGCTTGGTCACATAGTTGGTCATCTCGGCTGTCCTTCTGGCGCTATCCTTCTAGCTCGTGTAAAAAGTCGGAACGTTCCATCACCATCGGCTTGCCTGCCTTTTCCACCACCACCAGCCGAAAATTGCGTGCGGCGACCGCGCCGTAATCATGACCGGCCTCGCTGGAGAGAATCCCCCAGTAGACCAGCGGCTCGTCGCCCACATTGATCGTGCGGTGCGCGGTGTGTCCCGGCACATAAACGGTGCGATTGGCTTCGAGCGGCGCGGCGCGACATACGCCGCTCTGCTCGTCCTCCAGCAACATCACGCCGCGCCCGCGCACGCCGATGTAGACTTCGGCCGCGGGGCGCCAGGCGTGAAGATGGCCCTTGGTCATGAAATACTCCTGGCCCACCTTGCCTGGCATCAGCATGCCCAGCCCGTAGTGAATCTGCCCGGCGCCGTCATGATCTTCAATTTGGGTCACGCTGTAGAGAAGCGGGTTTTTAGCAAGCATCTGTTTGCACGCCGCTTGATCGGCAAAGACGGCGTGAACATCAGCCAGATAGCGCTCGATAGGGAGACGCCCCTGAATCACGGCCGTGACCGGATCAAATGCCAGAGTGTCTTCAAAAACGGGTGCAATCGGAATACCCATGGGTTGCCACAGCTCTCTGTTCGCATAAAGATATTGAGTTATTTGTAAAGTTGTACACAGCAATCATACCAATCACAACAACACTTGTCAACGCCTCCAGATAATATAGCAAAAATTATCAATTCATAACGCATCCCAGTGAAACATTCCCACTCCAGCGTGCTTGTGATGCGCTTCATCGGCTTTATTTCGCAGACTTGCGGTTGACAACTCTATGCTTGGTGTTATATCTTGATAACTAATTAAAAGTCCAACCGCGAAGTCACAAAGAACACAAAGGGGCGCGAAGATAGCGCGCAGACATTATCTGACAGTCCTTCTTTGTGCAGCTTTGTGTTCTTGGCATCTTGGTGGTTACTCTTCAAGCAGCCTGTAAAACAACTTATGACCAGAGTCGCGGAGTTCATCATGCAGAAACTGCCCGCCGAATTACGCAGAGATCAGATCGCCGCCTACGTGCACGAACATGCGGCGGCTACGGCTGATGAGTTGGGGGATCGGTTTAGCGTCTCACTGATGACCGTGTGGCGTGACCTGACCACCCTTGAAGAGGCGGGTCGCGTGCGCCGTGTACGCGGCGGCGCGGCTAGGCTCGAACGTCGCGATGATGCTGAACCGCTTTACGACAGCAAGCGCGTCCTCAACCCCACGGCGAAAGAGCGCATCGCACGCTATGCAGTCGAGCATTTTGCCAAAGATGGTGACATCTTGTTTATGGAGGCCGGCACGACAGTGGCCGCCATGGTAAAGTATCTCACCGTCTACCAGCATCTCACCGTGATCGGCAACGGGCTGGGCACGATGAATGAATTGGTGCGTCTGGTGCCAAATGTCAGCGTCTACTGCTGCGGCGGGATGTTGCGCCCCGTGGCATTTACTTTCGTCGGGCCGCAGGCGGAGCAGTATTTCCACGACATCAACGCTTCCACCTGTTTCCTGGGCGCCACCGGCCTTACGCTCACCGAAGGCATCACCGATGTCAGCCTGCTCGAAATCCAAGTCAAGCGGGCGATGGCGGCCAGCGCCGACCAGGTGATCTTGCTGCTGGACAGCAGCAAGTTTGGCGTGCGTTCGCTGGCGCGCGTCGTGCCACTCAGCGAAGTGAACGTGTTAGTGACCGACACGGACGCGCCGCCCCCATTTGTCGATGCGCTGCGCAACCTCGGCATCGACGTTCATCTTGCCTGACCGGGTAGACAGAGAAAGAGAGTGCTTGGCATGGCAATCAGCGTTTTTGACCTCTTCAAAATCGGCATCGGCCCGTCCAGCTCGCACACGGTCGGCCCAATGCGGGCTGCGCGTCAGTTTGCACTCCGGCTGGAACAGGACGGCTTGCTGCCCAACGTTGCAGCCGTGCGCACCGAACTCTTCGGCTCGCTGGGCGCCACCGGCAAAGGGCACGGCACGGACAAGGCGGTGATCCTCGGCTTGCTCGGTGAAGAGCCGGACACCGTCGACACGACCACGGTCGCGGCGCGCATCGATGCTATCCGGGCAGCGCAGCGATTAGCTTTGTTGGGCAAACAGCCCATCACCTTTATCGACAAGCAACATATCCTTTTTCGACGCACGGCGTTGGCCTATCATCCCAACGGCATGACCTTTGCCGCGCTCAACGTGGATGGCGCCTTTCTCGACGCCGCCACCTATTACTCGGTGGGCGGCGGTTTTGTCGTGGATGAGACGGCAATCGGCGCCGACCGCATCCAGGCGGACGACGCGATCTTGCCCTATCCTTTTGACAATGGCGAGGAATTGCTGCGCCAGTGTGAGCAGCATCGCATGAGCATCAGCCAGATCATGCAGGAAAATGAGCAGGTCTGGCGCAGCAAGGCGGAGGTGAGCGCCGGCCTGCTGCGCATCTGGGAAGTCATGCAGGATTGCGTCCAGCGTGGCGTCACGTCGGAAGGCATCCTGCCGGGCGGCATGAAGGTGAAACGTCGCGCCGCCGAACTGCACCGCAAGCTGATCGAGCGCCCAGAAGCCAACCTGCAGGATCCGCTCAGCGTGATGGATTGGATCAATGTCTACGCCATCGCGGTCAACGAGGAAAACGCGTGGGGCGGCCGCGTCGTCACCGCACCGACCAATGGCGCGGCCGGCATTATCCCCGCGGTGCTGCATTACTATGCGCGTTTCGTGCCTGGCGCCTCGGAAGAAGGCATCATCCGTTTTCTGCTCACCGCCGGCGCTATTGGCACGCTCTACAAGAAGAACGCCAGCATCTCCGGCGCGGATGTGGGCTGTCAAGGCGAAGTGGGCGTGGCCTGTTCGATGGCCGCGGCCGCTCTCGCCGAAGTGCGCGGCGGCACGCCCGACCAGGTGGAGAACGCCGCCGAGATCGGCATGGAGCACAACCTGGGGCTGACTTGCGACCCGGTGGGCGGCCTGGTGCAGATCCCATGCATCGAGCGCAACGCAATGGGTGCGGTCAAGGCGATCAACGCAGCGCGCATTGCCTTGCGCGGGGATGGCACGCACTACGTCTCGCTCGACAAGGTGATCAAGACCATGCGCGAAACCGGCGCCGACATGAAGACAAAGTACAAGGAGACCGCGCGCGGTGGATTAGCGGTCAACGTCATCGAGTGTTAAAGGAAAGCAAAAATGGAGACAGCAACAGATATCCGGCATTTGACAACCGCAGAACTGGAAGCCGGACTGGACTACATCCGCCAGGCGCCGCACGACGCCGGCGTGCTGGAGCTGATCGTGCGGCGGCCGGCCGTTGGTAGCCGTGAGGTGCTGGAGGAAGGCGAGCTGGACCTGCGCGCCGGACTGGTCGGTGATACGTGGCAGGCGCGCGGCAGTTCGCACATGCCGGATCGCTCCTCCCATCCTGACATGCAGTTGAACCTCATCAATACCCGCCTCATTGCCCTCCTGGCGCAGGACAAAGCGCGCTGGCCGCTGGCAGGTGATCAACTTTACGTCGACCTGGATCTGAGCGAGGAGAACCTGCCGCCGGGCACGCGGCTGGCAATCGGCGCGGCAGTGGTCGAGGTGACCGACCAGCCACACACCGGCTGCAAGAAGTTTGCGGCCCGCTTTGGGACAGACGCCGTAAAGTTCGTCAACTCGCCGGAGGGCAAGGCGCTGCATCTGCGCGGCGTCAACGCCAAAGTGGTGCAAGGGGGGACGATTCGCACTGGGGATGCGGTCAGAAAGATCTGAGGAAATGTTCGATGTAGCGTCTCAACCGGCCCATGATACCTCGCCCGGCGGCATGGGGATGCGTTGCACGCGCCAGGATGCTTTTGTCTGCAATCGGGCAAAACTGAGCCGAACACGGAACTCTTCTTTTAAGGAAGGAGCATTGCGGCCTGCAAGCCATATCGTGTCCAAGTCAGTTGGGTTGTAGCGTTATTGTAACATGCCGTTGGGTAGTGCAGCAACGGTGATGTCAACCAGATCGCGCATTCCCTGCACGTCACGATAGTTGTATTTAACAAAAATAGTGGTGGTCAGGTAGGTCGAGCCATGCAACTCGACGACGAGGGGCAAACGTCCAGGTTCTTCGACGGCAACGCGTGATCTCATCTGCCGCACCGTCATTGAAATCTGGGATATCTGCAGTGTTGCCGTGCTGCGCCCCCTCACATCTTCCGCCTTTGAATCAACAAACAGCGCCTGTTTGACCGCATAATCTGGGTGAAACAGATAGCAGGCGCGTTTGTAATCCATTTTGCCAAACAGGCGCTGATCGATCCGTGACATACCCAACCGGTCAAGCGCCTCGCGCGTAACATCTTCCCCGATATCGGCAACCTGATCGTTTTCAGCGCGAAAAATCTTCTGCGCCATGTCACGATAGTCGTATAATGCCTGGACTACTAAGCGCAGCGAGGCGCGTTCGATTTCTTCCAGGCGCTCAAGATTCTGGTTAAGTTGATGCGGGTCGATCAGCATAGATATCGGAATCCGATTCAGCAAGCAGCTTGATTTGTACACCCCGCTCGATGGCCCGACGCGCCAGGGCGACATATTTCTCCTGAAGTTCAATACCGATAAACTGCCGCCCGGTTTGAATTGCAGCCAATGCCGTAGTGCCACTGCCCATAAAGCAATCGAGCACAAGCTCGCCTGGATCGGTGAGCAACCGAATCACGCGCAGCGGCAACTCCAGTGGAAATTTGGCTTCATGGTCGTCGTTGGCGCGCACAGAAGGAAATGTCCAGACGCCTCGCGATCCCCAATTACGCCACTCATCCGCACTCAAACGCTCCCGATCATATTTCGTAATGCCTGGCTTCCAGAAAAAGTACAAGTACTCGAATTCATCGACGGAACGATAGGAGAGACTTGCCCAACGCGAATTCTCCCAAGCCGCATCCTTGACCCAAATACGACGATCGTACGGATAAAAACCTGCCTGCAAGGCCCATTCTTCCATCAGCCCGCCCACGATCTTCACACGCGTCTGCGCTTCGTATTTACCCCCCCGAATGTTATTGCCATGCAGCCGTCGATCCACAGTCTGCTCGCTGCAACCCAAAAGTTCGGCCAATTGGCGCCGGCCATACTCTGGATGTTCGGCCATGGCGCGCAATACATCCCCACGCGTCACCGGTGATCGCTTGCGCCGCACCACATCCGCCTGGACACGCGGCATTTCTGGATCGCGAAACACAAGAATATCGGCAATGTTGATGACCAAGAACCCGCCAGGGGCAATGATCGGATAGTGAAGGGCAATGGCTGACTGTAGCAGCTTCTGCCAATCATCGAAGGTCAAATTCGCTTCGTATTCTTTGCCGACAAAGTAGGGAGGCGACCAGATACTCAGCGCAACACTGTTGGGGGCAATTTTTGGCAGCAAGTCGATGACGCCGCCACAGTGAATGGCGCCTGGCTGCAAAAAATTTGATGACTCATGGCCATTGCTGTAAAGCGTGCGGAATGTATCTTGTAAATCTTTTGGCAGCCGCTCAATAGTGAAATGGCTGGCATGGTGTTCTTCCATGAAGTGTCCTTACGTTGCTGACGGCCGATAAAGCGCATGTAAATTATAGAACGCCTGGTCTAATTCCGCAATCACAGACGAAGATAGGGCAGCAGGTCAGGATCGCGCATAGCGCTCCTGAATCCTGGGGATCAGGTAGTCGCTGAACGCGCGGTCGGCGTCGTATTCGGGCGCCCAGTTCCAGTCCAGACGTGCGGCGCTGTCGTCGATGTCAGCCGGCCAGGAGTCGATGATCGCCTCGCGTTTGAGGTCGGGCTGGAAGGTGATCTGAGCGCCAGGGAAGGCGGCGCTGGCGCGCTCGCGCACCTGCGCCGCGGAAAGGCTGAAGCTGGTGACATTGTACACCTGGCGCGTCAGCCGCTCGCGCGGTGCGCGCGCCAGCAGCAGCAGCGCGCGCACCGCGTCGGGCATCACCATGAAGGGGATGCGCGCTTCCTCGCGCACGAAGCAGGCGTAGGGAAGGCCCTGCGCGGCCGCGTGCAACATCTCCGGCGCGTAGTCGCTGGTGCCGCCCGACGGCATGGTGTAGGCGCTGATCAAGCCCGGAAAACGCACGCTGCGAAAGTCGATGGTGGGCGGCTGCTCCGCGGCAAGCTGGCGGTAATAGCGGCTGAAGTAGGAGCCAAGCTGCTCGCAGTAGAGCTTATTGCAGCCGTACATCGTACGCGGCTGATTCCACTCAAACTCGCGCACGCGCTGAAAATGCATCTTGGTCTCGCGGTCGGGCAGGCCATAGGCGGCAATCGAACTGGGAAAGATGAATTGCACCGAGCGTTTGCGCCACTGGCTCTCCTCGGCCGCGATCTTGAGCAGTTGCAGCGTAGCCTCGACGTTGACCTGATGTGCTTCCTCCGGTTGAATCTCGGCGCGCGTTGAGAGCAGGGCGGCCAGATGGTAGATCGCGTCGATCTCGTACTCGCTGACCAGGCGCGCCAGCAGCCGCAGGTTGAGCAGATCGCCCTCGACGTGCGTGCTGAGCGTGCGCAGCTCCGGCGGCAGTGGATGCAGATCCATCGTAAGGAGCTGGTTCTCGGCGTGCTGCGCCAGATCCTTGAGCAGCGCCTGCCCCACCTCGCCGCTGGCGCCTGTGATAAAGATCACACGTTTTCGCATCAGATCACCTTCAGTTCTTTGCCAACCGCCTCAAAAATATCCAGCGCCTGTTCGAGATCGGCCTGGCTGTGCGCGGCCGAGTTCATCACACGGATGCGCGCCTTGCCCATCGCCACCGTCGGGAAACCGATTGCCATCGCAAAGAGTCCCTGCTCGAAGAGTTTGCGGCTGAACTGCTGCGCCAGCGACGCATCGCCCAGCATGAGCGGCACGATCGGCGTCTGGCTGTGGCCGGTGTCGAAGCCCAGCGTCTGCATCCCGGCGCGCAGGATGCGAGCGTTCTCCCACAACTGTGTGACCAGCTCGTCCGATTCCTGCAAGATGTTCACAGCCTCGATGCACGCGGCCACGTCGGGCACGGTCATGGCGCTCGAAAAAAGGAAGGGGCGGCCACGTTGGCGCAGCCAATCGATGAGCGGTTGCTTGCCTGCCACCAGCCCGCCGACGACGCCGAATGCCTTGCTCAGCGTCCCTACCTCGATGTCGACGCGACCATGCAGCCCAAAGTGATCGACGATGCCGCGCCCACCCTTGCCCAGCACACCCTCGCCGTGCGCGTCGTCCACCATCAGGAGCGCACTGTGCGCCTCCGCCACTTCGCACAACTTGTCGAGCGGGGCAATGTCGCCGTCCATGCTGAAGACGCCGTCGCTGATGATGAGCCGGCGCCGGAACTGTGGCGCTCCGGCCAGTTTGCGGCGCAGATCGTCGATGTCGTTGTGGGCGTAGCGGATGGTGCGCGCCTTGCTCAGCCGGCACGCATCGATGATGCTGGCGTGGTTGAGTTCGTCGGAAAAGATCAGGTCGCCGTCGCCCATCAACGCCGGCACGGTGGCCAGGTTGGCTGTAAAGCCGCTCTGAAACGTGATGCACGCTTCGGCATGTTTAAACTCCGCCAGCCTGCGCTCCAGTTCGAGATGTTGCGTCATCGTGCCGGCGATGGTGCGCACCGCGCCTGGCCCGATGCCATATTGGTCGATGGCGCGTTTGGCCGCCTCGCGCAGCCGTGGGTGGTTGGCCAATCCCAAATAATTGTTGGCGCAGAAATTGAGCACGCGGCGTCCATCGATAGTCACCCAGCCATCCATCGACGAGTCGATCGTGCGGATGGAAGCGCGCAGTCCAGACGCGGTTAACTCGGCAAGCTCAGTTTCGATCCAGGCCAAAGCATCGTTGCTCATCAGGGCTCCTTTTTGTAAAGATGTTGAAAAATGGCACGCGGATTCGGCGGATCGGCGCGGATTTATCTTTCGCCTCGATCCGTGCATATCCGCCTGATCCGCGTAATCCGCGTTCTATTATTGCAGATCAAGGCGTCGTCACCGCTTCCAGCCACGTCAGGTAGATCATCGCCTCTTCAAAGGTAGCGCCACACATCTCTGCGGTCGGGCGCAGGGCATTGCAGGCCGCGGGCCGCGTCGATTGACCAAAGATCAGGCAGCGATTGTCGTCGCTCAATTGTGCGCAGCGCACGCCGGCGGGCTTGCCGTCCGGCATCCCCGGAATCGGCGTGCTGATTGAGATCGCAATGCAACAGGCGCCACATCCCACGCGACAATCCATCGGTTCACCCTTTCCGCAGTGATTCCAAAAGCGCCGGCGTGAAAGGATTCTCGTTGAGTTCGAGCAGTTCGATCCACGACTCCACTTGCGGCCCCCGATATTTTGGATACAACGCCGGATACGCAGCGCGCACCCAATCCAGATACGCGCGCAGGTCGGCGGCGGCCTCGGCATGGCGCGCCAGTTGCGCCAGCGTGAGCGCGCGGCTGTCCAGGCTGGCGCCGCTTGGGTCGGCCGCGACGGCGGCGTCACAGTAGGGCAACGCCTTGTGCGGCTCACCGGCTGTGCCATACGCCCAGCAGAAGGCATTGGCGGCGGGCGCATAGGTTGGCGCAAGTTGCTGCGTCTGCGCCAGGTCCGCCTGCCAACCCGCCGTATCGCCGCTGCGAATTCGCACCAACGCCCGATGGTAATAGCCCTGATAATTCTGCGGCTGCAACCCGACCACGCGGTCAAAGTCGCTGCGCGCCCGTTCCAGATCGCCCGCCCCGTTGCGCTGGTAGTAGGCGATGCCCCGGTTGACCAACGGATCGACGCGCATAGGTTTGCGTTCGATGACGACGCTCAGGTCGGCAATCGCTGCGTCGAGATCGGCGCGTTCGTCGAGCGAGAGCAGCGCCCGGCCCAGGTAGGTGGTGCCGCGATTGTAGCGCACGTTCTCCCACGTGGGCTGCAACGCCAGGGCTGCGCTGTAATGCTCGATGGCCTGGGTGAGCGTCTGCGGCGCATGGCCATGCATCTGCGGCGTCAACAACCCGACGTAGAAATGGAGCGTCGCCCGCGTCGTCGGGTCGGTCGGGGACTGCGCCAGCGCGCGTTCGTACGCGGCCAGCGCCTTGGAGGCAAGGTCGGCGCTGCGGAAGTAACTCCCCAGCGTGTAAAGCGCAAAGATGCGCGCGTCGCGCGGCACATCCTGGTTGATGACCAACGGCAGCGCCGACGGCGCATCGACCGGATTGACCCAGAAGGTGTCGTCGAGCGCAGGCGCGGTGACGCTGGCGCGCACGCGCCCCGCGTCGTATTCGCCCCAGATGGCGAGCACTGCGCCCGACGCGGTCAGCACTGCGTCCGCTTGCGCTGGTTCGGTGATCGGCTCCGGCCAGATGACGGTGTGCACGTCGTCGAGTTGCGCGCGCTTCAGCTCATCGGTCACGGCTTCGCGGATGCGGCCGGCCACGTTGAACTGCATGTCGCTGGAGGTGTAGCCAACAAAGGGCGCAATCACGATCAACTGCTCGCCGGGCAGCGCCACGATCGGCGTGGCGGTGGGTGCTGGCGTCGGCGTCAAGGTCGCTGGCGGAATAGGCGAGGCCAGCGCGGAGAGCGTTGCCGGCCCTGGCGTTGGCGTTGCGGGAAAGACCGCGCGCAACAATGTCACACCGGCAAGCGCAACCACCAGCATCACGACGACCGCCACACTCAGCATCACGTGTGGGCGTTCGATCAGCCGCGACCGGCGCACAGGCGGCGGAAGCGTGGGCGCTGGCGACGGTGGGTCGGCGTCAGCAGCAACAGGAGCATCGTCCTCCTCTTCGCCAGGGTGCATGATACGCGGCGCTACCAGAGCATCTCCATCAGCTTCTGATACGTCTACGTCACCCGCATCATCAGATGAAGCGGCGAGCAGCGAAGCCACGGCTGCTGAGTCGTCCGGGGAAAAGCCGCCGGCCAGCAACAGCGCGTCGCGCTCGGCTGGCGACAGGCGCAGCTTTGCCGCGATCCGCAACACATCTTCACGATAGCGCGGGCGCGCGGTCACGCCCTCTTTCCAGCGAAAGATCGTCTGGCGCTGCACGCCCGTGCTGCGCGCCAACTCGGCGTCGGTGATGCCGGCGCGCGCAATAAATTGATTGAGCAGTTCCCCAAAGGTGGGCATTCCCATCCTCGATCAGCTTATAAAAATTGTGTTTTCCTCGCAACCGCTTGCAAGCCACCAAGCCAAAATCCGTCAACATCCCTCGAATCCGCACGAGCGATACTCTGTGCGCACGGTGGTTAAACACTGTGCAACACCGAACAGATTTTACCGGGTTAGCCGCTCAACCACATCGCGACGAGCACCATGGCCAGGCAGAGCGATGAAAGCAGCAACCCAATCTTCCACGGATTCGTGTCGGTGTGAATCCCCCAACTGTACCCCGTCGCAAAGATGACGCAAAACGAGAGAATATTCGAGATGCGAATCGCCAGCGCGGTGTTGTCGGGCAGCAGCAGCAGCGGCAGCAGCGAGGGCAGCACCGCCACGATGTATAAGAGCATTAAGTCGCCGCTGGACCGACCATATCTTCACGCTGCACACAACTGGCTGCGGTTTTGCCTGGTTCAGATAAGCACAGCCCCGACGATGGTAACGAACAACTCCTGTCCATAGCCATGTGTGAAAGAGGGTGAAATGACGCCGTGACGGATCAAGATGCCATAGGAGAGCGTGAAGAGCAGCGCAAAGAGAATGCTGAAGAAGACGGTCAAGAGCGCATCGATGGGGTCAAGAAATTCGCCCAGGATGGTGATCAAGATGGTTTCTTTGGGCGGGGCGCCGGTTCTACGCCATTGCCGATGTCTTTTCGTGAACATGGTTTTGATCTCTGCTGCAAGGTGGGTCGTTACTGATGACTACCCAGTGGGAAAGCGCCTTCCCAGGCGGACAGTACCCGGCTCGCCGGCAGTGTTGGTCTGGGCTTCCAGCGTGCGGAAGCCGTCGATGGTGGCCGGGAGTCGTCAGCGTCACAAATTGAACCGAATGTTCAGCACGTCCCCATCCTGCACCACGTATTCCTTGCCTTCCAGACGAAATTTGCCCTGTTTCTTGACCTCGGCCAGGCTGCCCGCGGCGATCAGTTCCTCGTAGCTGACGGTTTCAGCGCGAATGAAGCCCTTGCGCAGATCGCTGTGAATAGCGCCCGCCGCCTCCGGCGCCGTCGCACCGATGCCCACCGTCCATGCGCGCACTTCGTCTTCGCCCACGGTGAAGAAGCTTTGCAGACCCAGCATATCGTAGCAGAAGCGGATCGAGCGGCTTAGCCCCGGCTCGTCGATGCCGAAATCGGTCAGAAACTCGGCTGCGTCGTCCGGCGCCATCTGCGCGATCTCGGCTTCCAGGCGGCCGCGCAGGAGAAAGGTGCGGTTGTCGAGCAGATCGGCGAAGTCGGCCTCGTCAGCATCGTCGCCGGCATTGATGACGCGCAGCATGGGCTTGAGCGAGAGCAACCCGAACCCACCCAGCATCTTGCGCTCGGTCTCGCTCACCTCCAGATCGCGCAGCGGCGTCACTTCATCCAGCGCGGCCATGAGCCGCTGCAGGAGCAACTCCTCGACGGCCATGAGTTTGCGCTCCTCGGGCGTCCCCCGGTTCTTCTGCCCGTTCAGGCGCTCAAGACGGCGATCGATGATGGTCATGTCGTTGAGGATCAGCTCGCTCTCCATGGTGGAGAGATCGCGCGCCGGGTTGATGGTGTCGTCGGGATGCAGCACGTTCTCATCCTCGAAGGCGCGCACGACCAGGAGCAGGGCATCGTTGGCGGCCATGGCGTTGAGCAGCGGACCGGCGATCCCCGCCTTGGCCGCGCCCTTGCCAAAGCCCGCAATGTCGTTGTAAGTAACCTGGGCATAGATCGTCTTCTTGGGGTGGAACATGGCCGACAGCCGATCGACGCGCAGGTCGGGCACGTCGACCACCGCCGTGTGAACTTCGACCTGGCCGCTGGAGAAGGCAGCGGTGGCCGTGTCGCTGCGGGTGAGGGCGTTGAAGATGGTGGTCTTGCCGCTGTTGGGCAGGCCGATGATACCGATTTGCATGGCTGAATTCCTCGTGGTGCGTTTTTGTGTACGGTACTCGCAAACGAGCGATATGACAAAAATTGAGAAACCCAAGATATAAGATTGCTACACATTCGGTCGTTCAGAAGCCAACGACAATGCGGTCGCGACTAAAGTCTGGCGCCCTGCTCAGGCAATCACCAAGAGTGGCGCACCCAGAACGTCCAGGCGCGGTTGAATCCCAAGACCAGGCGCCGTAGAAGCAGCCATACGACCATTGACCCGTTGCGGCGCACCCGCCGCCGTACTGACCGTAACGTAGCTGTTAAAGTCGGTTGCGGTAAAGAGAAACTCGGTTGGGGTGCTGTGCGCCAAATGGGCAATTGCGGCGGTCGTGATGTCGCCACCCCAACTATCCTCGATGGTCATACCAATGCCCAGTGCAACACAAAGATCGCGCGCCTGGCGCGCCTTGCTCAAGCCACCGAATTTGCTGATCTTGATGTTGACTACATCCATCGCCAGGTCGGCGCGGCCGCGCAGTACCATGTCGATCCCGTCGATGACTTCGTCGAGGACAAACGGATGATCGGTAGCCCGCCGGATGGACAGACACTCTTCGTAGGACAAACAAGGCTGTTCGATGTAAACATCCACATCACGCACGGCCCGCACGACGCGCAGAGCCTCGTGCATGAGCCAGCCGGTGTTGGCGTCGGCCACCAGTTTGTCGCCCGGCTGCAATTCGGCCGCGACAGCATGGATACGCGCAATATCGACGTTCGGGTCGCCCCCGACCTTGAGTTGAAAGCGACGATAGCCTTCGTCCCGATAACCTGCGACGCGGCCAGCCATCGCTTCTGGCGCCTCCTGCGAAATTGCCCGATAGAGACCGAAATCGTCACCATAGCGGCCACCGAGCAGCGTACAAACCGGCTGACCGCTCACCTGTCCCAAAATATCCCAGCAAGCCATGTCAATCCCTGATTTGACATAGGGATGCCCCTTTAGCACCGTATCCATCCAACGGTTCAGTTTATCCAGTTGCAGCGGATCAACGCCGATCAGATGGGGCGCCAGCTCTTTGAGGCCGGCGCGACAACCCGTCGCGTAGGCGGGCAAATAGAAGGGACCCAGCGGGCATACTTCGCCATAGCCGACCACCCCTTCATCTGTATCGATACGCACCACCGTGCTGTCAAAGACTGAAACCGATTTGCCGCCCGACCACTTGTAACTGCCCTCATGGAGCGGCAGATCTACTTGATAGACTGAGATTTTGCTGATTTTCATGGTTGACAATGCCTCTGGTATGTAAGTTAAGCGACGAGTGATGGACGCGTGGCGATGGCCTGGCGAATGATGCGCAGGACACGGTCCCGCTCCTCACCGGCCAGCGGCAGACGGGGCGCCCGCACCATCTCGGAGCCAAGCCCGCATTCGGCTTCGGCCAGCTTGATGTACTGCACCAATTTGGTGTGCGTGTCAAGGTGCAGGAGCGGCATGTACCACCGGTAGAGTTTGAGCGCTTCTGCATAGTCGCCGCGCTTGGCTAATTCCCACAATCGGCGATTCTCGTGCGGGAAAGCATTGACCAAGCCCGCAACCCATCCCTCCGCGCCGACGACCACACTCTCCAGGATGAGATCGTCCACGCCGCAGAAGATGATGTAGCGATCGCCACAGGCGTTCTTGATGTCGGTGATGCGCCGAACGTTCTCCGAAGACTCCTTGATCGCGACCAGCGTAGGTTCGTCGGCCAACTCGGCAAACATCGCCGGCGTGATATCGACACCATAGGCGACCGGGTTGTTGTAGCACAGGATGGGCAGGGCGGTGGCTTGCGCCACAGTCCGAAAATGCGCCATCGTCTCTCGCGCATCTGCCTTGTACACCATGGCCGGCAAGAGCATGAGACCGTCCACCCCGAGCTTGCCGGCGTCTTCGGCAAAGCGGCAGGCCAGGGCGGTGGAGCACTCGGCAACCCCGGTCAACACAGGAATGCGACCGTTGACCTGTTCAACCGTGGCGCGCAGCACCGCCAGCTTCTCGTCGTAGGTCAGTGAGCAATTCTCGCCAACCGTGCCTAACATGACCAGGCCGTGAATCCCGGCCCCGATCATCACTTCAATGTGTTGCTGCGTGCTCGCCAGGTCGAGTGACTGATCGGCGTAAAAATGGGTCGTTGCCGCTGGAAATACCCCTTGCCAGTTGATTTGCATGGATCGGTTCGCTTTCTTGAATATCGATCTTGAATATCGAGGCTACCTATGAGATGAATGAACGTTAGGAATCGTCAGCAATTTACTCCGCAACCTTCCAGGAAGCTCAGAGCTTCCTGGAAGGTTTAAGGCGGGGAGTTGTCCTTTGACAGACCTTTAGAGGAATCAGAGAGCACAGGGAAGCGACGGTTGACAACCGTATAGCGACCATCGGCGCCAGCGTGTAAGCGGGCGCGAATCCGCCCATCGACCGCGGGCGCCACCGCAACATCACCGTCGAGCAAAACATAATCTGGGCCGGCGACGATGATTACTTCCCCGTCGACTCGGGGCGTCAGGCAGGCGCGCGTCAGCTTGCCGCCTTCCCACCAGGCATCGACCACCACATTGCCGCGCGCCACCAGACCGCGGAAGCTGCCTGTTTGCCAGCTAGCCGGCAGGGCGGGCAAGATGACGATCTCGCCATCGTGACTTTGCAGCAGCATTTCGATGACCGCCTGGACCACACCCAGATTGCCGTCAATTTGCATCGGCTTGTTGTCTTCCATCAGCTTGGGCACGTGGCGGATGTTGCAGCAGCTGAACAGATTGGGCAGGCCGGAATCGCGCGCCATGCCGCCGACCAGGTCACGGGCGCTGTTGCCGTCGCCAAGGCGGGCCATCAGGCCGGCGGCCCAGGCGCGGCTCCAGCCGGTGTTGGCGCCGCCGTTACGAATGCGCTTATCGATGCTCGTGCGCATGGCTGTGAACAGTGCAGAATGGCGGGCCGTGATGGCGTTGTACGGATAGGCGCCGATGACATGCGACTGGTGGCGGTGATTCGGCTCGGCCTCTTCCACTTCGACACCCCATTCCAGGATGGCGCCATCTGCGCCAAGGCGCGGCGGGGCGATGCGCGCGGCCGCCGCTTTGATCTCGGCCGCAAACCCCTCAGGAATCTCCACGTCCCCCCGGCCAGCGGCGCGCAAGGCGTCCATCGCCTCCAGGCAGTCCTGAATGAGCAAGGGGATCAGCTCGGCATCCATGGCGGACATGCGGCAAAAGGAGACTCGTTCGCCCTTGGCGGTGAAGTAGCTGTTCTCGGGCGATGAGGTTACCCCCATGACCAGATGACCGTCTTCATCCTGCTCCATGAAATCGAGCACAAAAAGCAGCGCGTCGCGCAGGATGGGCCACGCACGCGCCAGAAAGTCAATGTCCAGGGTGTAACGGTAATGCTCCCACATATCGACGGCGATCCACACCCCGCCGAGAAACCAGTAGGAACAGTGCGCGCCGGCGTCCTGCACGGCGGTATCCGCCCAGATATCCGTGTTGTTGTGCAGCACAAAGCCCCGACAGCCGTACATGGTGCGCGCCGTCACCAAACCGTTCTGACGGATACGCTCGGCGAGTTGATAGTAAGGCTCGAAACAGGTGGAGAGGTTGGCCGAGTCGGCGGGCCAGTAGGCCATTTGCAGGTTGATGTTGGTGGTGAACTTGCCGTCCCAGACGGAGAACAGGTCACGACACCAGATACCCTGGAGGTTGGCCGGCAGGACGCAGTTACGGCTGGAGGCGAGCAGAATGTAGCGGCCAAAGGCAAAGAGCAGCAAAGTCAGGGTATCGTTCAGCTCTTGCCAGGTCAGCGACTCACCCAGTAGCGTAATCTCATCTTGCTCGAAGGCGCGGAAGACGCGGTTCATCGCCAGCGGCCCGCGGACGGCCCTGGTGTTTTCCAACTCGATGGCTACAGTGCCATACAACCCGCTCCATTCGGCGATGTGGTCGCGCAGACAGGCGTCGAAGCCCTTCTCCAGTGCAGCCTGGCAACGCGCCACGCAGGTCGCTTCGATGTGGTCATCCGCAAAGTCTGTACCGGCGGCGATGTAGAGCACCGCTTCGCTGGCGTTCTCATAGACCAATTTGTCACCGATGATGAGGGGCTGGCTGCTGCCAGCGCCAAAGAGCGCGCCGCGGAAGCGCAGCCCTGTCTCACCGCCGCAAGAGCCGCGCATGACCAGTCCGTGGGGATTGCAGCGCACCGTTTCGTCCATGTGGGTGCCGTAGCTAAAGTTGCCGACGCGCTCGCCGCGCTCGATATTGGCCGAAAAGTGCAGGACGGGCTGGGAGGCGCGCAGCCTGACAGCAATCACGCCGTCCGGCTGGCTGGCAAAGGCTTCGAGGGTGAAGGTCACGTCGTCGATGCGGTAGCGCTCGGTCACGACGGCGGTGTTGAAGTCCAGCACGCGCTGATAGTCCTCGACAGTTCCTTCATGGAAGAAGTCCAGCATTACCATGCCTAGGGTGGAGTAATGGCGCTGGGTCTCAGGCACGCCGGTCAGGGCCATCACCGCCAGCCGCTGTGCCTCGCGCACCCTGCCCGCCCGCATCAGTTGGCGGATCTGGCCGATGTGGCGGATGGCATCTGGGTTATTTCTGTCACGCGGGCCGCCATACCAGACGGTCTCCTCGTTGAGCAGCAGGTGCTTTTCGGGCAAGCCGCCCAGAACGACGGCACCGAGCCGTCCATTGCCAATGGGCAATCCTTCATCGAAACGTGATGAGGGTTGATCGAATAGGAGTTGCAGGTTCATCATCATGCCTCCGGTTCAGGATGCCATCAAGGCTTCGATATCTTCGATGGTTGCAGGGATGGCGGCGGAGAGATTCTCGCAGCCGGCGGCGGTGACGCACACATTGTCTTCGATGCGCAAGCCGATGCCCCACTCGCGCACGTAGATGCCAGCATCCACCGTAAAGACCATGTTCTCAGCCATCGGCTCGTCATAGCCGCCTACATCGTGCGTATCCAGCCCGATGTGATGGGCCACACCATGCCAGACATAGTTGCCGATGTCAGCGAAATCATCCAGAAGACCGAGAGCCTTCAAGCCAGCAAACGAAACTTCACGGCAGACGCGGTTCGGCATGCTGAAGGGAACGCCGGGGCGCACCTGCGCCATGACGGCGCGGTTGGCTTCGTACGCCACGCGGTAGAGGTCCGCCTGGCGCTGGCTGAAACGACCACTGGCCGGAAAGACGCGCGAGATATCGGTGCTATATTCGTCATAGGGCGCGCCAACGTCGGTGAGAATCAGCTCGCCCTCCGCCACCTGACCCATGAGCGAGGAGTAGTGCAGGTAGAAGATGCGCTCGCCGGAGGCAATGATGGATGGAAAGGCTGTGCGGCGCTGGCCATGGGCAGCCAGCTCGCTCTGAAATTCAGCTTCCAGCTCATACTCCATCTTGCCAGGTTGCGCCGAGTTCATCAGGCGGGCGATGCCAGCGGCGGTGATTGCCATGCCCTGGCGGATGGCTTCGATCTCGCCAGGCGTCTTGATTTTTCGCAAGCCGCACACCAATGGGTAGCTGTTGCGGATGGCAACGTGCGGATGACGAGCAGCAATGCGCGCGGCGAACTGGCGTTCCAGGTCGCAAGCGCGCTCCGGCATCAGGGCGTCAAAGCACAGCCAGAGCGTCACTGCCGGACGCGCCGCCAGCAGCCCATCCAACACCCGTTCGAGCGTCTCAATGTCCTCGATTTGCGTGACGCCGCTCAATTCAGCTAATTCATCCCAGGTGAAACGCCTGCCCGTCCACACCTCGCGGGCCGGATCGGGCGCGAGCGCAAAGAGGCTTGCTGACAGGTCACCGGAACGACGCTGCAGCAACAGTGCGGTTCGTTCTTGCTGGACGCCGGTCAGATACAGGAAGTTGCGGTTTGTGAAGAAGGGATAGTTCTCATCGGCGGATTTGCGCACGCTTTCACCGCTGAAGAACAACATCAGGTCGCCATCTTCCAGGTTCACTGCCAGCTTGCGTCGGTTTTCTACGTAGAAATCTTTATTCATTTTCGCATCCAAGAAGGTCACTTTTTTTCCCGGCATGATTGGCGTACGACCAGCTCGCAGGGCAGTACCACCCGCTTTTCGAGCACCGGACGACCGTCAATTAAAGATAGGATCATCTCTGCTGCCACCTGGCCGATCTGACGGGTTGGCTGGCGCACAACAGTCACTGGTGGGCAGGAGACTGCTGCCCAGGGATGCTCATCAAAAGCCACGATGCCCAGATCATGCGGGCTGCTCACAGCTTGTGCATTCATTTCCAGCAGCGCCCCCAGCGTCAGAAGGTTGTTGTTGATAAAGACAGCCTCTGGGCGCTGTGGCAGGCTGAGGAGGGTGCGCATTGCTTTACGCCCACTTTCAACACTCAATTGTGAACGGATGATCCACTCAGGGATCAGCGGCAAGCCGGCATCCTGTAGCGCCTGGCAGTAACCATCTAGCCGTTCGTTCATGGTGGAGAGGCGTTCAAGCCCCGCCAGGATCCCAATCCTGGTGTAGCCGCACTCGATCAAGTGGCGGGTGCCGGCATACGCCCCAGCGAAGTTATCAGCGCTGACGTAATAGCCGTGGAAGTTCTCAAAGGCGCGGTCCACAAACACGACGGGCGTGAGTTGGGTTTCCGCTTTGGAAAGCTCGACCCACGGCTGGCTGGTCGCAGCGGCAATGATGCCATCTACACGCTGGTTTAGCAGCAAGTCGAGGTAGTGAGCCTCATATTCGAGCGTCTCATTCGTGTTACAGATGATCAGGGCGTAGTTTTCGGGGCGCAAAACCTCTTCGATGCTGAGTAGCAGTTCGCCGAAGAAGGGGTTGGAGGAATCGGAGATGACAATGCCGATGGCGCCGGTGCGCCTGGTGGTCAGGCTGCGTGCAGCAGCGCTGGGCCGGTAATTCAGTACGCGGATAGCATCCAGCACTTTCTGGCGCGTGGTTTCTTCGACGAAGCGGGACGTGTTGATCACATGCGACACGGTGGTCTTGGAGACGCCGGCCCGTTCAGCCACATCCTTGATGGTTGCTTGTTTCAAAACGCGATTCTCCTGGGGATGAACAGTTTCGCTTGCAACAACATGCTCCCTGCCAAGGTTTCCAAAGCGTGCTTGCGGCCGCACAATCTGTTTCCTGTGCGGCCGCAAGCACCCTTTGAGAATCTTACTGGGTAATCTCCGCCCTGGCGATGTACAGCGTATCGGCAGTAGAGATGAACCAGTTTTTGACGTAATCCTGCATCATCAACGCGCCAGAGGGTACGGAGACCGGCACAATCGGGCTTTCTTCGATGAGAATGTGTTCAGCATCCACCATCAGCTCCAATGCTTCGGCTTCGTCAGTCGCCACGCGCGCTTTGGCGATCAGATCATCATACTCGGGATTTGCCCAGCCGGTGGCGTTGTCATAGGCGGTGGAGGTGAAGAGCTCCAGAAAGGTCATGGGGTGGGTATAGTCGCCGCCCCAGCCGCCAAAGGCGATGTCGTACTTGCCTTCAACCATCATGGGGAAGTTGAGCTTGGTGTCCACCGGCCTGATTTCGGTCTGGATGCCCAGGTTGGTCAGCAGCATCTGCTGGAGGATTTCGGCATTCTTGGTCATGTTGTCGGCGACGTGCAGATGGTAAACTGGCAGCCCGGCGCCGTCAGGATAACCGGCTTCAGCGAGCAGCGCACGCGCCTCTTCGAGCTGGGCAGTGGGCGCCAGGCCATTATCACCGGAAACTTCACGGAAATCCTTGCCATCCAAGATCAGGCCGCTGGGGACAGAACCGAGGGCAGGCTGGGCGGTGATATTGCCCAGGCCATCCAGGTAGCCCTTGCGGTCGAAAGCCAGGCTGATCGCCCGACGCACCAGGGGATTGGACAGGCCTTCCGACCGGGTGTTCAACCGCAGGAAGGAGAAGCGCAGTTGATCGTAAGTGTGGAGGCGGTCGTCCGTGGCGAGGATGTTGACCAGTTCAGTGGTGGGCACCCCGGCAATGCCGTCGACGTCACCAGCGATGAAGGCGGAGTAGGCCGTGTTGGCATCGGTGATAAACGAGAACCTGACCTGATCGATGGCAACGTTGTCAGCATCCCAGTAGTAGGGATTCTTTTCGGCGGTGATATACGAGCCGATCTTGTACTCCGTCAGCTTGAAGGGGCCATTGGAGATGGCGGTTTCTGCGTTGAAGGGCCACGTCTCCGGATCGGCTTCGACGATATCCTGACGCACCGGCAGCCAGACGCCGGCAAGCAGCGCCTGCAGGAAGTAGGCGGCAGGCATGTTCAGTTTGACATTCAGCGTCTTGTCATCGATCGCTTTGACGCCCACTTCATCGGCTCCGACCTCGCCCTTGGCGTATGCCGAGCCGTTGTGGATGAACATTTCCACGAACCAACTGTAGGTGGAGGCGGTTTCGGGCTGGAGCGCGCGCAGCCAGGCGTACTCGAAATCCTTGGCGGTCAGCTCTTTGCCATCGGACCATTTCAAACCATCGCGTAAATAGAAGGTGTACTCGGCGCCGTCCGGGCTGACATCCCAACTTGCGGCAGCGCCAGGGATGATGTTGCCGGCTTCATCCACCGTGACCAGGCCCTCATACAACGTTGCATAAATGGTGGACTGGGTGTTGCCCTGGGAGACGGTCGGGTCGATGCCCGGTGGCTCATCCAGAAAGGCATAATGGAAGGCGCCTGGCGCAGCAGACTCTGCCTCCGGCGCCGTGGTGGATTCTGCTTGCGCCGAGGGCGGCTGGACCTGCCCGTCTGCAGCCGGGGGCTGCGCCGCACAACCGGCAACCAGGATCAGCGCCATCGCGCAGACCACGACAAACATGAACGACTTTTTCATTGGAAGATCTCCTTTGGAAAGATTGTACCGCCTGGAACAAGATCGTTTCTTCACTGTAAGGCATCTCGCTTCTGCTCAGTTCTTAGCGGGGTGAGGGCACTCCCCCTTGGTTTGCCTCCTTTCTGGTGCAGCGGATGGTTGATCCGCGCTGCCTGACGACGATGAGAGAGCCTGCAGATCCCCCGCTAGAATAGATGGCAGGCAGCAAAGTGGCCGGGCGAGATCTCTTTCAGCTCTGGGCTTACCTCCTTACACGTTTCCATGGCGAAAGGGCAGCGGGTGTGGAAGCGGCAACCCGATGGTGGGTTGAACGGGCTGGGAATCTCGCCCTCGATGGACACCTCATCTTTTTCACGCGCGGCGCGCGGGTCGGCGATCGGAATGGCCTGCATCAACCCGATGGTATACGGGTGCTGCGGAGTGCGGTACAGGGAGTGACTGGGCGCCACTTCCACCAACTGCCCCATATACATCACGCCCATGCGCCTGGAAATGTATTTGACCATGGCCAGGTCGTGGGCAATAAACAGGTACGTGAGCCCTAACTGCTCTTGAATCTCCTGCAGCATGTTGACCACTTGGGCCTGGATGGAGACATCCAGCGCGGAGATTGGCTCATCGCAGATGATGAAGTCTGGCTGGGTGATCAGCGCGCGGGCAATGCCGATGCGCTGCCGCTGCCCGCCAGAGAATTCGTGCGGATATTTACTCATGTGCGCTGGGTCCAGGCCCACCATTTTGAGGGACTGAGCCACGCGCGCCTCGGTTTCCGCACGCGGCAACGAAGTTGTGGCAGTCAACGGCTCTGCAATGATGCGGGCGACGGTCATACGCGGGTCGAGCGAGGCGTAGGGGTCTTGAAAAATCATCTGAATGCGACGCCGGTACGGGCGCAGTTCCTTTTCATTCAGATGGGCGATATCTACGCCGTCGAATGTAATTGAGCCGGTGGTCGGTGTGTAGAGACGGATGATGGTGCGCGCTGCGGTGGATTTACCGCAGCCGGATTCGCCGACCAGGCCGAACGTTTCGCCGCGGTTGATGGAAAAAGAGATGCCATCCACTGCCCGCACCACCGGTTTCTTCCGGATGATCCCGCCGCCGCCAAAATACTTCTTCAGCTCTTTCACCTCGACAAAGTTGGCTGTGCTCATTGACTGCCTCCGTGACGGAGGTAGTCCGGATCCAACAACCAGCACATGCTGCGATGGGTAGGGCTGACCTCGAAGTAGGGCGGGCAGTGTTGTTTACAGATGCGCATTGCTTTGTCGCAGCGAACATAAAAGGGGCAGCCCTGCGGCGGGTTGATCATATTGGGCGGCGACCCGGGGATGGAAAACAGACGGTCGCCGCTCAAATCATTGACATCCGGGATAGATTTCCTCAATCCGATGGTGTACGGGTGGGCGGTTTCGTAGAATATCTCATCCACCAGCCCCTCTTCCATGATCATGCCGCCGTACATCACGATCACCCGCTCGCACGTTTCCGCCACGACGCCAAGGTCATGCGTGATCAGGATAATGCAAGCATTGGTGTCATCGCGCAGGCTGCGAATCAGCTTCAGGATCTGGTTTTGGATGGTGACATCCAACGCAGTGGTGGGTTCATCGGCAATGAGCAGTTTGGGGCCGGTAGCGATCGCGATAGCGAACATCACCCGTTGGCGCATGCCACCCGACAATTCGAAAGGGTAAGCGTTCAGGATATTTTTCGCGCCGGTGATACGCACCAATGCAAGCAACCGCTCGGACTCAGCGCGCGCTTGCTGAGTGCTGATACCCTTGTTGAAGGCGCGCATACGCTCAGCAATCTGCGTGCCTACCTTGATGGTAGGGTTGAGGCTGGTCATCGGCTCCTGGAAAACCATACCGATGCCCTGGTTGCGCATCTTGCGCAATTGTGTGTGGGACATTGCCAGCACATTTTCCCCATCAAAGCGCACATCGCCGCCAACGATCTTGCCTGATTCACCCAGCAGGCGGGTGACGGAGAGGAACGTCACCGACTTGCCGGAGCCGCTCTCGCCCACAACGCCGACGATCTCTCCGCGCTGCACGCGCAGGGAAACATCCCTGACTGCCTGAACTTCGCCGGAAAAAGAAAAGAACGAAGTGCGCAGATGGTTGACTTCCAGGAGTGGGTTAACAGGCATCTTGATCGCTTATTCTCTCAGACGCGGATCGAGCGCGTCGCGCAGGCCATCGCCCAGAAAGTTGAAAGCAAACATGGTCAAGCTGATGGCAATACTGGGCAGCAAGATCTGGTAGGGCGATGAGCGGATGGCGCCGATGCCCTCGTTGCTCAAAATGCCCCAGGAGGGCATGGGCGGCTTGACGCCCAACCCGATGAAGCTCATAAAGGCTTCGGTGGCAATGGCGAAGGGAATGCTGAGCGTGGCGAGGACGATGATGGGGCCAATGCTGTTTGGCAGCAAGTGGCTGAGGATGATTTTGAACGGGGATACGCCCGCCATTCTGGCTGCCAGCACAAATTCTTGCTCCTTGAGCGACAACACCTGTCCCCGGACCAACTGCGCCATGCCCAGCCAGCAGGTGAGGGCCATGGCGACCAATATATTGGAAATCCCCTGCCCAAAATAGACCATCAGCAGAATGATATAGATGGTGGCGGGGATGGACATCAGGATTTCGACCACGCGCATCATGACAATATCGGTGTTGCGGCCATAGTAGCCAGCGGCGCCACCGTAGATCACGCCAATCAGCAGCGTGCAAAGCGTGACGACAAAGGCCACCAGCAGCGAAATGCGCCCGCCGTAGAGCAGCCGGGTGAGCATGTCTCGCCCGATCGAGTCAGTGCCAAGCAGGTAGTTCTGGTTCCAGATGGTCTTCTTGTGCGGCAGGGGCTGATGATTCTCGTCCTCGAATTTGACCCCGTCACTGAAGCTAAGATAGTAGGTCTTGCCGTTGTGTACGAAGACGAAAACCTTGTCCTTCAATTGAGCTGACACGGGGGCCAATTCCTCGCCGACGAAGCCGCTTGTATCTGCAAGGAAGACCTTGAGGTCTTGATGAACGTAGAAGTGCGTTCCGTCCTCGGCGGTCTGAATCTCGATACGCGGGGGCATATTACGCAGAGAGAGTTGCTGGGCATCATAGCTCTTGCCAGTCAAGAGGGGGCCAAAGACAGACGCTAACAGGATGAAGAGAATGACAAAGATCGAGACAATCGCCAGCTTGTTCTGCCACAGGCGGCGGCCTACATCCTGCCAGTAGGTGAGCGTGACGCCGCTGGCGGTCTCGGCGTCCTTTTCTTCCATAGCCAGCAGGGTCCAATCTTTCGAAATGGCGCCCGTCTGAAATTGACCGTCGATCTGGCTCATGCGTCCTGCTTTGCGTTATTGGTCACTAAACTTGATGCGTGGGTCAATCAACACATAGATGATGTCAATAATGAACACTGCAATGAGCATGACAGCGGATGAAACAATGGTCAGCGCCATCACGGCAGTATAGTCACGGTTGGTAATGGAGTAGACAAAGTAGCGTCCCAATCCAGGGACGGCGAAGATTTTCTCGATGACAAAGGTGCCGGTGAGCAGTGCGGCGAAGGTCATGCCCAACGAGGTGACAACCGGGATGAGTGAATTGCGCAGCCCATGCACGACGATGATGCGGGAGCGCGAAAGTCCTTTCGACTCGGCCGTGCGCATGTAATCCTGGTGGAGCGTATCCAACATGCTGGAGCGCGCAAGCCGGGCAATGCCACAGATGGCGCCGACCGCCAGACAGATTGACGGGAGGATATATCCCTGCCACGTTTCAACGCCAAAGGTCGGCAGCCATTCTAACCTGACCGAAAACAGGTACAACAACACCGTTGCCAACACAAAGGAAGGTACGACGATGCCAACGGTGGAGATCACCATGGTGACGCGGTCAGCCATGCGGTTACGGTTGAGCGCCGCAAGAATGCCCATGGGCACACCAAAGATCAGGATCAGGATTGTGCTGTACAGCCCCAGCCTGGCGGATGCGGGCCAGCCATCGGCGATCATTTGATTGACATTCTGGCCAAAATAAACGTAGGAGGGGCCGAAATCGAAGTGCAGAATGCCATTCAGGTAATCAAAATACTGCTCGTGCAGCGGCTTATCGAGGTTGTACTTCGCTTTGAGCGCTTCCTCCACGCTGGGAGGAAGCACGCGGTCAAAGGAGAAGGGCCCGCCAGGGATGGCGCGCATCAGGAAGAAAGTGGCAGTGATGATGATGAACATTGTGACGAGCATCATGATAAAGCGCTTGAAGATATAAGCTAGCATCCGGCTGTCTTCTCTCTCCATTCAGGGTAGCAGATTTGGCCAACGTTCAGGCGGGCGCAGATCCGCCCATCGCCCGCATTTTGCCTGTGATCCAAAGCTTGTTCTGCTGCAGCAGGTTGCAGAATCGGTTGCGCAACCGGTTGCGGGTATTGTAGCAAATACGGGTAGGAGCGTCAATAGGGTTTGATATTCTGCAGCAGCCCTCAATTTGAAATTGGTTCAATAGTTGGCGGGTGTGAAAACGGGTGCACCACAGCCTTGATCCAGGATCGAGGTGGGAGGTAGGCCATGTTCAAACGGTTTATGACCAGGCTGCGGGAGTGTGCGCAACAGTTTCCTGACGTGCGCAGGGGTGGCAATCACCAACTGTACACGGTGAAGGATGCCTGCCTGAGTGCCTTTGGCGTGTTTTTCACGCAATCGCCCTCGTTTCCGGCTTATCAACGCGAAATGCAGGTGCGCCAGGGTTTGAGAACTGCTGCTCATGTAGCTCTATGATTCTTCTCAGCGTGGTTTAATGCTATAATCGCAAGGACGATCACGGCAGGGTCAACACAAGGTTGGCTGTCCTGCCCTGTCGCCAAAACGACCAGAACACGCGCAGGTGTGTTGGCAACTCGCCTGCATCGTTTTGTTGAGCATTGAAATGGGAAGCGACCATGCGTGCAGAATTGCCGCCAAATCCCTCACCTGATGATGAGCTGCGTTTGCAGGCGATCCGGCGCGTCGAAGCAGAGGTGCTGGTGTGTACGCACTGCCCGCTGGCGGCAAGTCGCACGCACGCCGTGCCGGGTGAAGGCAACCTCAACGCCCTCGCCATGTTCGTGGGCGAAGGCCCTGGCTATGAGGAAGATAAGAAGGGACGACCCTTCGTCGGGCGCAGCGGCCAATATCTGACCGATACGCTTGCCAACCTCGGCATCGCGCGCGGCGATGTTTACATCACGAACGTCGTGAAGTGCCGCCCGCCGCAGAATCGAGATCCACGGCCGGAAGAGTTGGCAGCGTGCTCCGACTATCTGACGCGCCAGGTTGAGATCATCAATCCGCGCATCATCGTGACATTGGGGCGTTTCAGTATGCAACGCTGGTTCCCAGATGGCGCGATCACAAAGATTCACGGCCAGGTGCGCAACATTGGCCACGGCCGGATTGCGATGGCGATGTTCCACCCTGCGGCGGCGCTGCGCAATCCAACGTGGCAAAGCGCTTTCGAGCAGGATATGGCTGCCTTGCCCGGCTTGATCGAGCGTGCACGGCGCGCCAATGAAGCTGCGGCGCGCGGCGAGGGTCTCCCGCCGGGAGCGCCCCACCCAGGCGACGCCGATTATAACGTCTGAGATTCCATTTTTATGACGCACACAGGTGCGCTGCGACGCGCGCCTGTTTCGCACTTTTAATAGTTGATTTGTTTTTTATAAGGAGTATGCGACACATGGCAAAACAAGAAAAAAAACCGAATAGTACGGCCGCGCCTTTGCTGCGCATCATCCCGCTGGGCGGGCTGGGCGAGATCGGCAAGAATATGCTCGTGCTGGAGGCGGGCGACAATCTGTTGATCGTCGACGCCGGATTGATGTTTCCCACCAGCGAAATGCACGGCATTGACATCGTGATCCCCGACGCCGCTTATGTCATCGACCGGGTGGATAAGGTGCGTGGAGTCGTCCTGACGCACGGCCACGAAGATCATATCGGCGCGCTTTCCTACTTTGTCGAGCAGGGTTTGCGCGCGCCCATCTATGCGACGGCGTTGACGCAAGGGCTACTCGAGGTCAAACTGCGCGAGCAGAAGCTGCTCGCCGAGGCTGAATTGCGCACGATAACCGCCGACGACGTGGTGGAGCTTTCTCCCTTCAACATCGAGTTCTTTCACACGACGCACAGCTTCCCGGACAGCGTGGGCGTCTGCATCATGACGCCGGCCGGGCGCATCGTCCATACAAGCGACTATCGCTTCGACCCGACGCCGGTGGATGGCCGGCCGACCGAAGAGGACAAGCTGCGCAAATGGGGTGACGCCGGTGTGCTGCTGCTGCTGGCCGACAGCACCAACGCCGAACACATGGGCAGCACGGCCAGCGAAGCCACGCTCGAAACCACGCTGGAGGCGGTGATGGGGGAGGCGCCCGGGCGCGTGTTGTTGGCTACTTTCGCCTCCAATCTGGGGCGCGTCCAGCAAGTGATCAACGTGGCGCGCCGGCATGGTCGCCGCGTCGGCATGGTGGGGCGCAGCATGGTCAACAACGTGCGCATTGCGATCAAGCTTGGCTACCTGGACATCAAGGAAGATGAGCTGCTGACCGCGGGCGAGATGGAATCGCTGCCCGGCCACGAGGTCGTCATCATCGCCACGGGCAGCCAGGGCGAGCCGACCAGCGCGATGGTGCGCATGAGCATGGGCGACCATCGCCAATTGGTGCTGCGTGAGGGCGACACGGTCGTACTCAGCGCGACGCCCATTCCCGGCAACGAGGAATTGTTCAACCGCACGGTGGACAACCTCTTCCGCCAGGGCGCCAATGTGCTCTATCACGAACTGGGCAACGTCCACGTCAGCGGCCACGGCGGGCAGGAAGATTACCTGCGCATGTTCGACCTGACGCGACCGCAGTATTTCATCCCGGTGCACGGCGAGTATCGACACCTGGTTTTGCACGCCCGCCTGGCGCAACGCTGGGGGATTCCCCAGGATCACGTTTTTATTCTCGAAGACGGTGAGACCGTGGAGTTTGGCCGTTTCTCCGGCAAGGATGAGGTCGAAGCGCGCAACGGCGAAAAGATCGAGGCCGGACATGTCTATGTGGACGGGCTGGGCGTCGGCGATATCGGCAATGTAGTGCTGCGCGACCGGCGTCAGTTGAGCCAGGAAGGCTTCATCGTGTGCATCGTCGCCGTGGACGAATACGACGGCGAGATCATCTATGGGCCGGAGATCATCAGCCGCGGCTTTGTCTATATGCGCGAACAGGAGGATCTGATCCGCCGTGCGCAGGAGGCAGTCTCGAAGGTCATCAAGAAAAAGATGCCCGCCTCGATTCTGGAGAATAAGATCAAGGATGCCTTGGGCAATTTTGCCTCCCGCGAAATCGGCCGGCGCCCGATGGTGCTGCCGCTCGTGATTGAAATGTAAAGGATGCGGGGTGGTGGGGGCATAGGGTGGTGGAGTAAAGAGAACTCTCTGCCCCTTCCACCCTCGGCGCCACACCCCATCGACTCGCCCCGCCTATTTATCGGCGCCAACATGCCTAGACTCAACAAGTACATCCCCTATTACGACGATATCATCGAGGCGATGGCCGGAGCTGGCTGCGCGTTCTGCACGCTGCAACTGCGCGCGGCGGAACGCTACATCGACGCGCTCTTGTGGGAAAGCGTCAACGACCCGCGCATTCGCCGCGAGATAAGTGCGGCGCGCGGGTTTTGCAACCACCATGCCTGGCTGTTGGTGCGCCCCGGCGGCGCGTTGAGTTCCGCCATCATCTACAAAGATGTCGTGCAGAGCGCGGCGCGCATCGTGCAGAATCCGCCCGCGGCGGAAGGATCGTTCTGGCAGCGTGTGCGGGCGCGGTTTGGCGGCGCGCGCAGTAAAGATGCTCTGGTCGCTGCGCTGGCGCCACAACAGCCGTGTCCTGTCTGCGTCAACGCCGACGAAATCGACGCCCATCTGAGCGAAACGGTGTTGGCCGCGCTGGCAAAGTCAGACGATGTGCTGCAACATTATCAAGCATCACCCGGATTATGTCTGCATCACTTTCGCACCTTGCTCAGCCATGTGCGCCGGCCCGCGCAACGCGACGCGCTGCTGGCAGTTCAGCTTGAGGTCTGGGCAGCATTGAACGCCGAATTGGCGGAGTTTATCCGCAAGAACGACCATCAATTTCGCGGGGAGAAATTCGGCGCGGAACGCGACGTCTGGGAGCGCGCCATTGCCCTGACCTCCGGCCCCCAGCCCGCGGGAAAATCTCAGCGCGGGGGACTCACCCAGTCGCTTTAGTCAGCACGCCGCCGGCGCCACGCCGGGCAAAGGGACAATCGTCCCCTCCAGATCGGGTATAACGCCGTCTTGTAAGATTTTTGGCTTGGCGCGACAATCAATGTGTGCTCTGAAAGTGGATAGATCATGCTGCCAGACACGCGTTTATCAACGGCGCACGCCATTGTTGCTCGATAATCGGAGTGAGTTTTATGCACATGCATTGCTCTCACCTTCTCGCAGCTTTCCCCCGCTCCTCGGCGCTATTTTCAGGATTCGTCTCTACGCAAAATCATACTCCGTGTGTGATGGCGTTTGCGCGTGGAATCGCTGTATCCAGCAATTTCAGTAGCGACCATCCGCCTCACGCAATTGCTCGTTGACCCGCAACCGGTCACAATCCAGCAAAATCGATGCTGCCCAACAGGGCGCAGTTCAAATAAGCAACCGGTTGCTTATTTGAACTGCGCCGGTATGCCACTCACGACGACGACCGATTCTTATAAACCATGCAAATTTTTGTAGACCATTCAAAGATTTTCTTAGAAAGGATACGTTGTCCGTATGTCAGAATTAACTACGTTTGAACAGATTGCGATTTGGAGCGTCTTAGGTATTTCCATCCTGGGGCTGGCCTATGCGTTTCTGCTGCGCGGTCAGATTCTGCGCGAAGACAAAGGCACCCCGAAGATGCAGGAAATTTGGGGGTGGATCAAAGATGGCGCCAACGCCTATTTGAGCCGCCAGTTGCGTTCGATCCTGCCGTTCATCGCGGTGCTCACCATTGCGCTCTTTTTCTCCGTTTACATCGTCCCCCCCTCTGCTGAGGCCATGGCGCACTACAGCGGCGCCACTCCCGACCAGGTGCGGCTCTACATCGGTCTATGGCGTGCGTTTGCGTTCATCATGGGCGCGGTTTTCTCCCTGACCGTCGGCCAGATTGGGATGCGCATGGCGGTTGAAGGCAATGTGCGCACGGCCGCCGCGGCGCGCACAAGCTTCTCCGACGCGCTGCGCATCGCCTATCGCTCCGGCACCATCACGGGCATGTTGACCGATGGGTTGGGTCTGTTCGGCGGCACGATCATCTTTATCTTTCTCGGCCCTGCCTCGCCTGATGCGTTGCTTGGCTTCGGGTTCGGAGGCACGCTGCTGGCGCTCTTTATGCGCGTGGGCGGTGGCATCTACACCAAAGCAGCCGATGTTGGCGCCGACCTGGTGGGTAAAGTCGAGGAAGGGTTGGAAGAAGACGACCCACGCAACGCCGCAGTCATTGCCGACCTAGTGGGTGACAACGTGGGTGACTGCGCCGGCATGGCCGCCGACATCTTCGAGTCCTACGAAGTCACCATCGTGTCGGCGTTGATCCTCGGTCTTGCGCTGGTGGCCTTGACCGGCCACTACGAGTGGATCGTCTTCCCGCTGATCGTGCGCGGCATCGGCGTGTTGTCGTCGATCGTCGGCACCTATCTGGTGCGTGCGCCGAAGGGTGAAGGCTCCGGCGACGCCATGGCGGCCATCTTCCGCGGCTTCCTCTCGTCCGCGGCGATTTCCGTCGTGCTTTTTGCCGGCGTCGGTTTCTTCTATCTGCAAAATGTGCCGGGTGGTTGGTGGCGTCCGGTGCTCGCCGTCACCGTCGGCGTCCTGCTGGCCATTCTGATCGACCGTGTGACCGAGTATTTCACGGGTACGCACGGCGCGCCGGTCAAGGACATCGTCCGTTCGACCAGTGGCGGCCCGGCCACGACGATTCTCTCCGGCATTGTCCAGGGCTACGAAAGCGCGGTCGCGTCGACGTTGATCATCGCCGGCACGATTTTTGCGTCGATTGTCATCTTTTCGGGCGTCGGTGCAACTGTGGTGGAAACTACGGCCTACATCCTCTATGGCGTGGCGCTCACCGGTATTGGCATGTTGACGCTGACCGGCAACAACGTCTCGATGGACTCTTTTGGCCCAATCTGCGATAACGCCAATGGCATCGGCGAAATGGCCGGCCTGGACAAGCAGGCGCGCCAGATCATGGCCGACCTCGACGCCGTCGGTAACACGACCAAGGCCATCACCAAAGGCATTGCGATTGGCTCCGCCGTGATCGCGGCGGTGGCGCTCTTTGGATCGTTCCTGACCGATGTCAGCAAAGTGCAGCTTGCTGCCAACGCGGCCGCCACCAGCGCAGGGCAGACGCTGCCCTTCTTGCAGACTTTTCTTGACACCGGCATCCGTGTCTCGATGCCGCAGGTTTTCGTCGGGATGTTGCTCGGTGCGGCGCTGCCGTGGATCTTCTCCGGCCTGGCGATCAACGCCGTGAACCGCGCCGCGCGCCTGATGGTGAACGAAGTGCGACGCCAGTTCCGCCTGGGCGTGCTCGAAGGCAAAGTTCCGCCCGACTATCGCCAGTGCGTCCTCATCTCGACTGCGGCCGCGCAGAACGAGCTGCTTTCGCTGGCGATTCTCGCCATCGTGCCGCCCATTCTGGTGGGGTTGCTGCTGGGCGCAGAGGCGCTGGGCGGCTTCCTGGCCGGTCTGATCGTCTCCGGGCAGTTGCTGGCCGTCTACATGGCCAATGCCGGCGGGGCATGGGACAACGCCAAGAAGGTGATCGAGGATGAGCCGCGCGACCCGGCCAGGAACCTCGGGAAGAATTCCGACCGGCACAAGGCAGCCGTCGTCGGCGACACGGTTGGCGACCCGCTCAAGGACACGGCCGGCCCGGCGCTCAATCCAATGATCAAGGTGGTCAACCTCGTCTCAGTGATCATTGCGCCCATCGTCGTCACCTTTGCCACCATCAACCTGGGCGTCGTCGTAGCGGCAGTCGTGCTGCTTGCACTTGTCATCTGGGCGGTTTGGAAGAGCAAGCGCGAGGTGCAGACTGAACTCGTCGCGCCGGCGCTGGCGACGGCCGGGGCTGCCAAATCTCCGGCTAAGCAGGCGAATAAGACGCCGGCTAAGAGGAAATAGGGAGACAGGGAGACAGGGGGGACGCAGGGAGATGATTGCAGAACATTCTCCTGCGTCCCCTCTGTTTCTTTGCGACTCTGCGCCAGAAAAGACCTTTTAGGGAGCTGCGCTTAGCGAGTTGCTCCGGGAGGACTCTCCGCGCGGCATAGGCGAGATTTGCGCCAGAATCGTATCGGCAATGTCCAGCGCGGCGCGCGGCCGCCCCATGCGTTCGGCCTGGGTCGCCATTTGCGCCAGGCGCTCCGGCTCGGCCAGCAGGGCAAGCGTGGCAGCGGGCGCCATTTCCGGCATGCGCAGTTGGATGCCGGCGCCCGAACCGGCCACAAAATCAGCGTTCCATTCTTCCTGGCCTGGGATTGGGTCGATAATCACCATCGGCGTGCCTCGAGCCATCACTTCACTGACGATCAGCCCCCCCGATTTCGAGATGACGACATCACTTGCCACGATCAGATCGTCGACGTAATCGATCGAGCCTTCCTTGCGCAGCTTCATGTGCGCGCCGCCGCGCACATCGTGCAACGCCTCCGCCAATTCATGATTGCGACCTGCCACTGTGACGGCCAACGCTGGCTCCTCCGCTGCTTCAAGCATACGCTCGACCAGCAAACGCATCCGCTTTGGCTCGATGCCGCCGCCAAAGATGCTGATCACCGGACGATCAAGCGGCAGGTCGTGGGCGGTGCGCGCGTCTTCCCGCGCTTTCGGCTTCATAATTTCCAGCTTGACCGGAATGCCGGTAGCGTAGATATGTTTGGCGGGAACGCCACGCCGTTGCAAGACATAGCCAGTCTGCGGATGGGCGACAAAATAGCCATCGACGCCCGGTGCGATCCACGAAGCGTGCACCATAAAGTCGGTGATCACCACATAGAGTGGTTTGTGCAGACGCCCTTGCTGTTTGAGGAAGCTGACCGCCGATAAAGGGAACTGTTGTGTACACACGATCACATCCGGGTCGGTGCGTTCGATAAATTTCAGCAACCCATGTAGAAAGGGTGTGTAGAGCGCGTCGGTCAGCAGATTAGAAGAAGTGGCGAAGGAGAGTTCATCGCCGTCGGTCGATTCGTAGTAAACCTCGTAGAGGAAAGGCGCACGCTCACTGAGTCGCTCGTAAATACTCGACACGGCGCCGCGCAGCGTGGAGCCAACATGCTCGAAGATATCCTCGACAATGACGACATGCGCCATATCGCGGCTACGAAAGGCCGCGGCCAGCGACTTCGACGCGTTCAAGTGTCCCGACCCAAAAGGCGAATAAAAGATCACGATACGCGCCATTTTGCACTCCTGCTTTGAGGAACGATTCGTATTGCTTGCACCTCACATCAAACTACCCCGACTCAAAGAATCCACCAAATCTTCATCGGAGATATGAATGTATCTGGGATTGAGGCGACTGCATAGTCTTGCCAAAGCGCCCGGCGATGCAGGTGGCGCGGACGTCAACGCGCGATCAACGCGGCAGGCGGTATCCTCTGGACACACACACCTGGCCTGGCAGGAATCGATCCAGACGATGTCAGCGCAATACGAGAACGGGAGAAAACCAAAGATGCTCAGCCAACTCCGCACAGTTGACCGCGAATTATTGTTGATTCTAAGTGCTCTGCTTCTATTAGCCTTGATGGCAAAATCCACCAGACAGAGCCTCAATCTGGACGAAACTGCCGTCACTCCCCAAACGATCTCAGTCGGAATTGCCAATGATATGCTTGTCGCGTCCACCAATCCTTACTGGACGCCGACCCACGCTTTTCCACGACGGCCGGCGCCTGTTTACAGCAGTGCGGCGCTTGCGCCGGAACACAGGGTCGCTCAGAAGTGATGCATCTGGCGCTCCTCTCTGTCGGGCTCATTCTTCCTGTCTCAGCGCACAACCGCTACAATAAAATGGCAGGCAGGAGAGACAGGCAGAGAATTCCGAGTTGAGGCGTACTTGATGAATCAAATAACTTCATGGCCACGGCCCGCTGGCGCAGAGCAACTGGCCGATGCCCTGTGGCGAATCTATCGACGGCCAGACACACCGGCAGCGTGGCAAGCGGGCGGCAACCTGCCCTGGAACGACCCAGCCTTTTCCGAACGTATGTTGCGCGAACATCTCGACGAATCGCACAGCGCCGCGTCGCGCACGGCTGCGGAGCGAGCCGCGCAGATCGCGTGGCTATGGTCGCGCCTGGAGCTGGCGGCCAGCAGCCGCGTGCTCGATCTGACATGCGGGCCGGGCTTGTATGCCGTGGCTTTGGCGTCCCGCGGCTGCCGCGTGACAGGCATCGATTTTTCGCCGGCTTCGATCCGTTACGCCCGTGAGCTTGCCGAACGCACGGGCGTAGCGGATCACTGCACCTTTATCGAGCACGATGTGCGCACCGTCACCGTGGCGGCGCATGAGTACGATGCGGTGCTCCTGCTCTACGGTCAGCTCGCCGTTTTTACGCGCCAGGAAGCCGCGGCCCTGTTGCAACTTGCCGCGGATAGCCTGCGTCCAGGCGGACGCCTCTGCATCGAACTGCTTGACCAGGAGAAGGTAGACAAAAGCCACAGCACGTGGTGGTTTACCGGCGACAGCGGACTTTGGGGCGACGCGCCTTTTCTCAACTTCGGCGAGCGTTTTTGGGATGCGACCGCGGCCCTGTCGATGGAGCGGTTCTATACGCTGCACCTTGCAAGCGCCGCGCTGGACGAAGTGCTGCTGTGCGACCAAACTTACGCCGTCCCTGAATTAACGGCGATCCTGCAAAGCGTTGGCTTCGACGCAACGCAAGTCTACGCCGGTTGGAATGGTCTGCCGCTCTACGATGCCGCGGAATGGAACGTCTACGTGGGGCAGAAACGTTCTGCGGAGTAAAAAGGACGGTCCTATGCCAAAAAATCCAGCATTACTTTCCCAGTCCGTTGAAAATGATCTTGCGCAGACAGAGCAGGCTACCCTTGACGAGCGTCGAGGGCTTGCCTACGAGCAGGAGATGGAAGCACTGCCGCAAAGACATCTTATTTCCCGGCGCGGCCTGTTGTGGGCGGTGGCTGGCGCACTCAGCACCGCGGTCGCGGGCACAGGCTACGCCCACTTTGCCGAGCCGCACCTGGTGCAGATCGACCCGATTACCCTTTCCATCCCCAACCTGCCCGCAGCGTTGGCCGGGAAGCGCATCGCGCAGATCTCCGATATTCACGTCGGCGCCTATTTCACCCCAGAGCAGGCAGCAGACGCTATCGCCCGCGTCAACCGGCTTGACGTCGATTTCTTGATGCTGACAGGTGATTTTGCCACCGTACGCGAGCGGGATCGAACAAAGCGCGCGCTGCTGCGCAAGCAGGCATTGCAGTCGCTGATCGAACCGTTGCGCCAGGCGACCATGCCGATGTACGCAGTGACCGGCAACCACGATCACTGGGGCAGCCTTGAGCCGGTGGCGTCCATGCTGCAGGAAGCTGGGGTCACACTGTTGCGCAACGCTGCCGCACCGGTGGGAGGCGGATTGTGGTTGGCCGGCGTCGACGATATCTGGGGCGGCCGTCCTGACCTGCCCGCGGCGCTGCGCGATGTCCCTGCCCACGCCACGACCCTGCTGATGGCCCATGCCCCCAACTATTTCGACAATGTCTTGCAACGCAATGCGCCCGTGGCCGTGCAGTTCAGCGGTCATACCCACGGCGGGCAAGTACGATTGCCGCGTCTCACCCCCGGCCCCGATGGACTCTACACCTATGCGCCTATCGTGCCCGACTTTGGCGAGCGTTATCCGATCGGGCTGCGCACGGTGCACGGTCGCAGCATCTACACCAACCGCGGGCTGGGAACCTGGCCCATTCCGTTTCGCTTCAATTGTCCGCCGGAGATTACGGTCTTCACCCTGCAAGGGTAGGAGAATTGGGCAGGCGTCTGACTTCGGCCCACAACGCTCGATACGCCGCGGCGGCGGGTGAGGCGCCGGCAAAAACCCCCACCGGCGCGCGGTGCACGCCCATCTGCTCCACATGCGTCAGATAGGAGATCGATGTCTGCAAAACATGCCGGTAGGCGTGGCGCGCCTCGGCGATCAGGTCGCGATGCAGCCGTTTGCGGCCATCCACCATGGAAAAAAAGGCATAGACGCGCGCCGCATGATAGCCATGCTCATCCAGAAAATCGAGCAACTGACGATGCGCCAGCAGCGAAAGCGGGGTCGGAATGATCGGCGCCAACAGCACGTCCGTAGTGGTGAAAATATTTTCGGCCAGCAGATTGATGGTCGGCGGGCAGTCGAGGATCAGATAGTCGTAGGCGGAGCGCAGCGGCTCCAATGCCTTGGCCAGTCGCTCGGTCGGCTTCTTGCGCTCGGCATATTCGATGTCAAGCCGGCGATGCGAAAAGTCGGCGGGCAGCAGATCCAGCGACGGGTAGTCGGTCGCCTTGATGCTGTCGAACACCTTTTTATTCTCCTTCACCAGCCCACGCGCCTTGCGCTTGATGCCGGGCTGGACGCGGAAGTAAAACGTAGACGACCCCTGCGCGTCCAGGTCGCAAAGCAGCGTGCTGGCGCCGCTCTCCGCGGCCAGGTAAGCAAGATTGACGGCAGCCGCGGTTTTCCCCACGCCGCCTTTGTTGCTATAGAGTGCAATAATAGTCATCGTGCAGATCGTAACATTGAACCAGCAATCGTTCAAATACCTTTTTGAACGTCCTTTGAACGTGAGCAGACGCATTTTCACTCATCTTGCGCAACCGTCCCGCGCATCAACCACGGCATCCCCCACCCAGCGCGGTCTCCGGCGTCATTTCCAGCCGGCCCAGGATCGGTCACCAACAGCACCGTCACCGGCTGCCCGCGATAAGCGTCAAGCGGCACGAACACTTCTTGCCAGTCGCGGTCGGCGGGGTCTGCCGATGTGATGTGACGCTCCCACAGCGTGCGTTCGCCCGTCGCGTCGCGCACCTTGACGGCAAAGGTTACGCCGTCGCCGCCCCATTCCCATGCCTGTGGGTCAAGCGCCGGGCTAAGCCACAAAAAAGAGCGTTCCGCGGGCGCGGTCAGCGGGATGGCAATCTCGGCGGGCGCGTGCGCAAAAATTACTGGGCGCGCGTCGCCGCTCTGCGGCATGGTGAATTCGGTCAACGCCACCCGCTCACAACCCGCTGGCTCATCGCAGATCGGTGCGTCGGGCGTTACCGTGGCCTGAGGCAGCAGTTCGGTCAGATCAAGCAGACGATAGCGCGCCCATCGCTCACGTTCGGCCGCGTCAGGACGCAGCAGCGTGTACACATGATTGACGCCGATCCAGCCGATGGTGTAACAGCTTGCAAAGATCAGGCCGACGACCAGCATCTGTCGCAGCGTAGCCGCAACCCGCGGCGCAGGCGTCTGATCGATCAGATGCAGCCAGGCATAAACGCCCCAAAGCGTCAGCGGCGGCCCCACGATGGCAAAGAGATCCCAATCGCGCGGGCGGGGCAGATCATTTTGAAAGGCAAAGAAGTAGCATAGCATCCCGACCGCGGCCACGCTCAGCAGGAGAAAGGTGCGCCCATCCTCGCCCCTCGCGCCTCGCCCCGCGCCCCACAATCTCACCATCCCCACCGCCCCACCCGCGATCCAAAACGGCCAGAGCGGCGCAATCAGCCACAGGTTTTGCAGGCCGTCCGCAAGCTGTGCGGGGGCCAACGCCTGCAATGGCGTCCAGAAAAGCTGCGGATCGCCGGCAAAGCCACCGTTCATGGTGGGCAGCGGCGCGCCGAGCGAGCGCAGCATCAGCACGGTCGCGACCGGTGCGACCAGGCCGCTGAGCGTCAGCGCCGTCACCTGCCGCGGCCAGCGATCACGACGCAGCAGCACCAGCAGCGCCGGCAGGACAAACGCAGCCTGTGGATGGAAACTCACCGCCGCACCGCCGGTTACGCCGACTATCCACAACGGCGCACGGTTCTGCAGCGCGCCGACCGCCAACACGACCGTCGCAAACGCCAGCGCCGTCGCCCAGCTATAGTTCTCGACGTGGCCAAACCAGAGCAGACTCGCTCCGCTCGCCAGCAGCGCCACCGCGATGACGACGCGTCGCAGCAGGTGCGTTGTCAACCAGCGCGCCGCGGCCCACGTCGCGGCCACAAAAACGCCGCCCGCGAGGACGCTCATGAAAGCAATCGCGCGGTCCGGCCCAAGCCCAAACGGGCGCACCGCGGCGGTCATGCCATATTCCAGCAGGCTGTCCAGCGGCTCTTTCCAGATGTAGGGATTGTCGCGCAACGGGGTGCTCTCCAGCAGTGCAACCTTGTAAAGCGCGTCGCCGTGCCAGGTGTTCTCGCGTAAGAGCCAAAACCCCACGAGCGCCAACAGCAGCGCCAGCCACATCGGCAGCGCCAGCCGGCGCAATCCCTGCTCAATAGCGGCAGCGTAACGCAGCCACCAGTCGTAAACCGGCGGCGTCGCCGCCAGCACGATCGCCGCACCGGCCGCCCAGCGCAATCCCAGGGGCGTGTAGTCCAAGAACGCAAACGCCCACCACCTGGTCAGACCAAAAGTCTGGCCGCCGGCCGAGATCAACAAGGCGGCGCCGGCCAGCCCAACGAGCACAACCGGCAAAGCAAGCGGCCGATTTTCTTGTATTTGCTGGCGCGTGGCGTCTGGATTTTGCTGACGTGCAGCGTCTGTCTCATGTTCCGTGACTGTGTTCATTCGCTCCATCAACAGGTTTGGCCGATCCTTTGCGCCTGCGCTACAGTACACCTTCAGCGAACGCCAGGAGCGCGGGCTGGATCGCACGCTGGTGCGCACTGGATCGCGGACGTCTCGTCCGCACTGGCAACGCAGCAGAAAGGCGGACGAAACGTCCGCGATCCCGAAGACGATAGTACCATTGCGTGCAGGCGCAGGCAATTGATCTCCTGCACTGAAATTTCTCACGAAAGATCTGTCACGAGGAACTGTGGCTCATTTGGATTCGCCCCCGCCGCCCACACGCGGCGCACGCTGGCGGCAGCGTCTACAGACGCACGATGACTTTCTCCTGCTGCTGGCAACCTTTATCAGCTTCCGGCTGACCTCCGTCTGGTTCATGCGACCGGGCGGTTATATCCGCGACTACTCCGACCTGATCTTCTATCGGTCACGGGCAAGCTGGCAGGATTTCGGTTTATTGCCCTATCGGGACTATTGGTCGGAATATCCGCCACTCTTTGCCTGGCTCAGCATCTGGATCGACAGCCTGACGCGCCTTTTTCCAGCCTGGGAAGATGAGCGTTTCTGGTACGCCGCCTTTTTCGGCGCGGCGATGGTGGCGGCCGAAACGGTGACGTTTATCTGCCTCTATTTGCTGGCGCGCCGGCTGCACCACACAGACGCAACGGTCGCGGCTGGGAGTGGCGAGCGGCGTCCCTTGCGGGTGGCATGGCTCTACGCAGGACTTTTCCTCCCGGTCTACATGCTCAACGGCTGGTACGATGCGCTGCCGGTGATGACAGTCATCCTGGCGCTTACCCTGCTGCTCACCGTGCGCTCGACCTGGGGCATGGCGCTGGCCGGACTGGTGGCCGGAATTGGCGGCGCGCTTAAACTTGCGCCGCTGGCGATCCTGGCCATGACGCCGTTAGTGACCAAACGCTGGCGCGGCGTGGTGATCTCCATCCTGGCCGCCCTGCTCGTCTTGGTCGGCGTCTATGCGCTCGCCTACGCTACCGGGCCGACGATGACGCTCGCTTCGCTGCGATCGCTGGTCGACCGCACCGGCTGGAGCACCTTCTACGCGCTGGCCGACGGTTTTACACGGCTGGGCAAAGTCGTCGGCGATCCCTTTGATCCTGTCTCCGAGGTCGGCCAGTATGTCCCGCAGCTTCCGCAGCGGCTGATCTGGCTCGGCTGGATGACGCTGGGCGCGGCGACGTTATGGTTTGCCCGCCGCCGCCAACCGCCGCCGCAGGAAGCGTGGCGCGTCGTGAGCTTTGCAGCGTTCACCTACGCCATCCTGCTGCTTGCCTATCCTGCCTGGAACCCACAATATGCGCTCTATCTGCTGCCCTTTCTGGTGCTGCTGTGGCCCAGCGCGCGCGGGCTGACCTATGCGCTGCTGCTGAGCGGGCTGGTGTTGCTGGAACATCCCGTTTATTTCAACCTGATCGGGCCGAACTATCCGCCCGCCACCCAATTGATTTTGGGACTTGACCACACGCGGCTGCTGTGGGTCATCGTCGGCCTGCGTACGCTCGTGCTTGCCGCCATTGCCGTCGATCTGGGCTGGATGATCTTCCGCCCTACCGCACGACGGCTGGCGCCGGTGCTGGCCGCGCTGGCGGCGATCCCGGTGCTGCTGTGGTTTGCGCCCGACTTTCTACAGACCTACGCGGCCGGCCGTCTGGCGACGACGCCACTGCGCCCGGCGATCCTTTATCTAAATCTGCTAAATGAGTCAATGCCGGTGGTTGCTTCCAACCAGACCGTGGGGCGCGAGCTGCGTCCGCTGCTGGACGCGCCTGACCGACTGATCCTGGCCGGCGGGCGTCCGGCGCGGCTCGCACCGCTGCCGGAGTTGCTTGCCGGCGGACAGCCATTCGTCTATGTGCGCAGCCCTGGCGACGCCGAGGATGTAGTCGCCGCACTGGACGCCAGCGGGGCCTGCACGCGCCGCGAGGATGTCGGCGACGTGCAGATCTGGCATTGCAACGAGGCCGCGGCGCAACCCGCGGCCAGCTTTGACGGCGGGATCGACCTTGTCGCCGCGCGCCTGCCCGACCAGCTCAGCGATCCCTTTTACCTGACGCTCTTCTGGCATGCGAACGCGCCCATCGACGCCGATTACACGGTCTTTGTTCACGTGGTGGACAGCCGTGGGCGCATGATCGGGCAGTGGGATCAGACCCCCGCGGCCGGCGCCGCGCCCACGTCAGGCTGGACGCCAGGGCGGATCGTTGTGGATGATTATCGCATCGACCTCGACCGTGCGGGCGCGCAAAACCCGGTTCGCGTGCTGGTTGGCCTGTATGATCCGGTGACTGGAGAGCGTCTACCCCTCGCCGCGACGACGCTGCCCGTCACCGACAACGCCGTGGAAGTGCGGAGCTATCCGTGAGCACCGCCGTTAACACCGTGTCAGGCAACACCGTGTCCAGCAACACCGTGTCCAGCAACACCGTGTCCAGCAACACCGTGTCCAGCAACACCGTGTCAAGGCTGACCTGGTGGCAATGGTTGTTGTTCGGCGTCGCGCTGCTCATCTTTGCCGCGCAGGCTGGCTGGAGTTCGACGCGCAAGTCCGCTGCCTTTGACGAGCAATATCATCTGGCCGCCGGCTACAGCTATCTACGCACCGGCGACTTCCGGCTGGCCACCAACCATCCGCCCCTGGCCGGGTTGCTGGCGGCGCTGCCGCTGCTTGGCGACGGCGCGATCATGTTGCCCACCGACCATCCTTCCTGGCAAGAGGGTGACCGTTTTCTCTTCTCAGACATCTTTCTATGGGAAAGCGGCAACGATGCGCAATCTATGTTGCTGCGCGCCCGCTGGATGGTGACGGCGCTCGGCGTGCTGTTGGTCGCCGGCATCTTCTTTGCCGCGCGGCAGATGCTCGGTGTGCGCGCGGGCTGGCTGGCGCTGCTGCTGACGATCTTTGAGCCAAACCTGATTGCGCACAGCCGCTTTGTCACCACTGACCTGCCGCTGACCCTCTTCATCTTTCTGGCGGCCTGGGGATGGTGGCGCTGGCTCGTCCATGCGCGCTGGCGCAATGCGATCCTGGCCGGGCTATTTGCCGGGCTGGCGATGGGCACGAAGTACAACGGCGCGCTGGTCTGGGCGATTCTGGCGCTGGCCGCGTGCATCCACCCCATGACGCCGGCAGGGGCGAGCTGGAAGCAGCGGCTGACCGGCCTGATCGTAGCCGCACTGGCCGCGGTCGCCGTGGTCTGGACGCTCTTTCGCTTCAGCCTCGGGCCGGTGACCTTCCTCCCCGCGTGGCTGCCGCTGCCGGCGCCCCACTACTGGCAATGGTTTTGGAACACAGTGGTGCGCATCATCGATCTGCAGGGCGCACGCGTGGACTTCTTCCTGGGCGAAGCGTCCAGCCGTTCCTGGTGGAACTATTTCTTTGTTGCAGCCGGCGTCAAGCTCCCGCTGCTGGAACTCCTGTTGGCGCTAACCGGGTTCGTGCTGCTGGTGAGAGATCGCAGCGTGCGCCGCCTGTGCGTGCTGTGGCTGCCGCCCGCGCTCTTGCTGTTGCTGGGCGCGACGCAGGTGCTCAACATCGGCTTTCGCCACATGTTGCCGGCGATCCCGTTTCTGCTGCTGCTTAGCGCCAGCGTGGCCGAACGCGCGCCCTGGCTCACGGCGCGTCCGCTGCGCACTGCGATCGCTACTGGTCTGCTGGTGCTCTGGCTCGTACTCGACATCGCACGCATTGCGCCGCACTACGAGTCCTATTTCAACCAACTGGCTGGGCCGTGGCAGAACTGGAGCAATCTCCTCGTCGATTCCAACCTGGACTGGGGCCAGGATTTGATCGAGCTGCGGCAGGTCATGGACGCCAATGGCATCGAAAGCGTGAATCTGGCCTATTTTGGCAAGGCCGCGCCGGAAGCTTACGGCGTGCGCTATCAGCCGCTGCCCTCCTATTTGCGCTTCATGGAGGGGCGCGAGATTTACGCGTACAATCCGTACACGCCCATGCCGGGCTGGTACGCCATCAGCGCCACCGCCCTGCGCACCGGCACGATGACCCCAGAAACCGTCGACCTTTACAAGGTCTTTCGCGACCTGGCGCCGGAGGCGCGCGCCGGCTTCTCCATCTATCTCTACCACCTCGCGTATCCGCCGACGACAACGGTGGCGCGCCCCATCGTGACCGGCGCGCCGCTCTGGACGCTGCCGCCCGCCACGCTGGATATTGCGCCGGGCAGACGCGCTGCGGTCAAGTGGCTGGAGACGCCCACTTCGACCGTCTACCCGCAAGGTGTGGGTTTCACGGCGGGTCGCGATGAAAATTTTCAGCCAGTGGGCGCCAATTTTGCCGATGTCCTGACTTTGCTTGGCTATACGAAGAATACAGAGTCGATAAAGCCTGGCGAGACCCTGGCATTGACCTTGTACTGGCAAGTTGGCGAAGAGCCGATGCCACAGCCCGCGCCGACGCGCGGCGCGCCGCTCTCTGTGTTCGTGCATGCCGTCGATGGCGACCCCGCGCGCAAGGTGGCGGAGTTTGACAGTTGGGACGCCGCGCTGCGCGGGTTGGAGCCGGGCGATGTGATCGTACAGCACGTTGAGATGGACATTGCCGAAGGCGCCGCACCCAAATCCTATGACCTGCTGGTGGGCGTTTATTCGCCGCAGGATTGGCAACGGTTGGTCACTGCCCAGGGAGATGCGACGCGCGACTATGCCATCATCGGCGCGGTGGAGGTGACGCAGTGAGCGCCGTCAACACGCGCCGGCTGGTGCTGGTCGCAATCGCGGCCAGCTTTGCCGCTCAGATGCTGGCCTGGATCGACGCGCTGCCGCTTGTCTTACGCGTGGCGCTGCTGCTCGTGCTCAGCTTTGCGCCGGGCATGTTGGTGGTCGAATGGCTGCTGGGCGACCATTACGGCGATGACGATGCTTCCCGCGTTGAAAAAATGCTCTACGGCCTGGGCATCGGCTATCTGCTGCTGATCACGACCGCGCTGGCGGTGAGTTATCTGCCCGGGGGCGTGGCGGCGTGGCAGATCCTGCTGCCGGTGGATGTTGTGTTGTTCGTGGCGGCTGGGACGCTGTGGCGGCGCGCTCGCCGTCAGCGGGCTTTGCAACCTGCCTCGCAAAGTGATGACCAAGCAAATCGCAGCGCCTCCTGGCCGGATCGACGCACCTTCGGCGTCGGCGTGGTGCTCGTGCTGGTGGCCGGCGCGCTGCTGCGCGCGCCCAATCTCGACTACAGCGAATTTCAAGGCGACGAAGCGCGGGTGATGCTGCGCGCCAGTGAGGTAATCGAAGGTTACGAAAACGCCCTTTTCGCGCATCAAAAGATGCCCGGCGAGATCCTGGTCGAAACCGCGACCTACGCGGTCACGCGGCGCATGAACGAGGCCGCGGCGCGACTGCCCTTTACCGTGGCTGGATTGGCGGCGCTCGTCGGCGTGTTGCTGCTGGGCGCACGGCTCTTTGGTGCGGTGGCGGGCGTCAGCGCGGGGCTGCTGGCCGCGTTGACCGGCTACTTCGTGGCGTTTGCGCGCATCGTTCAGTATCAAAGCCTGGTGTTGCTGGCCGTCGTGCTGACGATCCTGGTGCTGTGGCGGATGCTCGACGCACAGCGTGCGCTGGGACGCTATCTTGCCGTCGCCGCGCTGCTGATGGCCCTGGGCGTGCTGGCGCACTATGAAGCGATTGGCATCCTGGCGCCCGTGCTGTTCATCCTGTGGCGGCTGTGGCGCAGCGGGGTGAAACTTACCATAATTGCGCGCGCCTTGCCATTGCCGCTGCTGCTCTTTGCCGGGCCGGTGCTGCTCTTTGCGATCCCCTTTACGCAGGATCCGACCTTCGCGGCGGCCTACGCCTATGCGGTCGGCTATCGCGTCGACGCGGGCGGTTTCCCGTACAACAACCTGGTCGATTTTTTCCAGCGTGCGTCGCTCTATAACATAGCCTACTATATTTTGTGGATGACCGCCCTGGCGTTCATCGCCTTAGTGGGCGTCTACCGTCGCAATCTGCCTGTGTGGCTGGCCTGGACGTTGACCCTGCTGGCGGGCGGCGGGCTGGCGTTCACGTTCGTCCAGCCGTCGTGGCTGCTGATCGGCGGCGTTGACCACACGTGGTTGTTCTTTGCGCTCGTGATGAGCACCCCGCTGTTCGCACCGAAGGTCTCGCCCGCTGAGCGTCTTCTCTGGTGGTGGTTCGGTTCGCTGGCGATGTTCTCGCTCTTCGTCGTGCAACGTCCCAACTCGCACGTGTACACATTCTTTATCCCGTGGGTGTTGCTGGGCGGCATGGTGCTGGAACGCGCGGCCGGTTGGGCCGCGCAACGCTTTTCGCCGCGCGCGGCGCGCGGCGCCGGTCTCCTCGTGGGTGGGACGTTGATGCTGCTGTTTGGCTTCTATCTCCACCGGCTTTTCGTCTACACCGGCGTCGAGGTGTTGCGGCTGTGGCCGGAGCAGCGCCCCATTGGCTACTGGATGCCCTTTGACAACCCGCCGGAGGTAGCGATCTTCGGCTTTCCGCACACCAGTGGCTGGAAGGCCATCGGCGTGCAGTATGCCGACGGCGAGCTAGAGGGGAATTTCCTCACCAACGAGAAGCCCGAAGTGGTGGATTGGTACACGCGCGGCGCCGGCGTTTGTCCACGCGGGGATAGCCTGTACATCGTCGCCAGCCGCACCGAACCGCAGGCCGACCTCGCCGCCCGCGAATTGGTGGACAAGGTCGCCAATGAGTTCGCTTTGCGGCAGGTTGTCGAAGTAATGAACGAACCCAAGCTGCATCTTTTCGATCAGCCGGGCGAATATGAGGTGGAGAGATTCGACCTGGCGCAGTTTATCCGTCGTTTTGACCAGGAGCTGACTGGCCCAGCCCTGATCAACCGCCGCGGCCGCGTCGTCGCTCCGGCGATTCAGCACCGGCTCGGCTATCGGCTTGGCGACGAGATCGAGCTGCTGGGCTACGATCTCGACAGGATAGCCGCAGCGCCCGGCGACGTGGTGGCGCTGACGCTCTACTGGCGCGCGCTGCGTCCGATGCAGAACGCCTACACCGTCTTTAATCAGATTATCGATCTCGCCACCACGGCCAAAGCCGGTCAAGTCGACGGGATGCCGGTATGCGACCGCAACCCCACCGGACAATGGTTTGCCGGCGACGTCATTGCCGACCCGTATACGATCCCGATCGCGCCCGACGCCGCGCCAGGCACGTACACGCTGATCAGCGGCATGTACAATCCAGCGACGGGGGCGCGCCTGGAGATGCAAACGGCCGACGGCGCTACGATCGGCACGGAAGCGACCCTGATGACAATCGAGATCCGGTGAAATAGAGAAAGTTATGTTAGGTAAAATAGGGTATTTGGAAAAAACTAATCAGATGTTATATCACTCTATGGTCAATCTGCAATTCCCGCCCCTCGAACTCCCCCATTACATACCGCACAGCGCCCTTCCGACTGGGCAAAAAGCGCCCGCTTGAACCATTTGGGGAAATTCGTTCTTCCGCCGCCGCGTCCGGCGCGAAGCTGTGTTGGATCACCAAACTTGTAGGCAGCGATTCTTCTACCATCGCTTGATTTCACCCGAAACGAAATCAGGGGTATGCCTTCGTCTTTCACGTCCTTAGCTGCACGTGGTGTGTGCTGGTAACCGTAAAGAGTAGTCAATTCTTCGGTTGTTACATGACCATGTTGGAGGATATGGTCTATCACAAATCTTGCGCGCCTATTTGTCACTTGCTCAAGACGCTGCAAGAACTCTGTAGGATAATCATCTTTAGCCATGATCTAGAATAGTGCGTGCTGGAATAGCTGGACAATCGGCATTTCGACAGAATTTATGACGACGAGTGTATTGGCGAGCGCCGGAGATAAGTATAGTGATTCATACGTGGTTTGGTTTCGCCCTAAAAGTGTGGATTGCGACGAGCGCCCTGCATTTATTTCAATCCGTGATAACCCCAGCTTGGCTGGCAGAGCAATTCCATACGTTTTACCAGCTTTATGCCCATCATAGCTAAGTATATACATGACGTTTTGCTGATTAAGTCACTCTAAAAACGTAATGAGGTCGTGAACGTTGAGGCTGCTGAAATACCGGGGGTCTCTATTCGTGGATGTGCCTTGATAGGGCGGATCCATATAGACGAAATCGGTGGCGGGACGGATGGTATCAATCAAAGCGCGGTAGTCAAGACTGGTTATCTCAGTCTTCCCTTTCATAAGACGAGAAACTGCGAAGATTTCTTGTTTCATGCTAGACGGACGTCGCCCAAGCCTTCGATTGTCTGGGCCTTGATTAAAAGCACCGTCTGCATTGTAGCGAACTGCTGCTTTCACACAGCGCGCTAAGAGATAGAGCAACAGCCCAGGATCGTGTGTACGATTAAACTCGTCCCGCACTTCCTGATAGTATTGTTTTTCCCGTCCAATTTGTGCGTGCCAAATCGCCGTATAGCGGTCGCTGATTTCGGTCGGATGGTTGATGATCTGATCCATTAGCCCCATGAGTGGTGAATTCAAATCATTCAGCAGAAACCGCCTTACCAATCCACATTGAGCAGCGGCAATAGAGAGAGCAGCCGAACCAGCAAAAGGTTCAACAATTCTGTCCAGTTGAGGCGGGACAAATTCCAAGATTTTGTCTGCTATGGCGCGCTTGCTTCCCTGATATGGAATAGGTTGTGGAATGTTTGGCAAGAAATATGATCCTTTGCTCAATACAAGAATTGCCAAAATCTTGCTATAGCTAACCCACGATTAGCACGTATGTTTCTTATTACCAAACCTTGAAATCATTCCTGATAAGGAGCATGTAACGTCATGACTTCGCGTCATTGGTGTGAAGGGAGGAATACGGTATGCTGACAAGCACAGTCTGCGCCGCAGCGCGTATCAGTATGAGCATGGAGACTGCAAGGAGAGAGTCACCATCCACACCAACAAGGAGCAAACATGAACTATCGAAATCTGGGTCGCACCGGCCTGAAAGTCTCGGAGATTTGCCTGGGGACGATGCAGTGGGGCTGGACCGCGGATGAAGCAGCAAGCAACGCGGTCATGGACGCCTTTGTCGATGCGGGCGGCAACTTTATCGACACGGCGGATGTCTACAGCAGTTGGGCGCCCAACAATCCGGGCGGCGTCAGCGAGGAGGTGATCGGCCGCTGGATGAAAGATCGCGGCCAGCGCGGCCAGATCGTGGTGGCGACCAAGGTGCGCGGCCGCATGTGGGAAGGGCCAAACGGCGAGGGGCTGAGCCGCGTCCACATCCTCAAAGCGTGTGAAGATAGCTTGCGCCGCCTGCAAACCGATTACATCGACCTTTACCAGACGCACTGGTATGATGCAGACACACCCATCGAGGAGACGATGGAGGCGCTTGATACGTTGGTGCGTCAAGGCAAAGTGCGCTACGTGGGTTGCAGCAACTATCCGGCGTGGCGGCTGATGGAGGCGCTGTGGGCAAGCGACAAGCGCTCACTCGTGCGGTACGACTCGATCCAGCCGCACTACAATCTGGTGAATCGCGCTGAATTCGAGCGCGAGTTGGCGGATGTCTGCGTGACCTACGGCATCGGCGTGATCCCGTACAGTCCGCTGGCTGGCGGCTTCCTGACCGGCAAATATGCCAAGGAGACCGACACCAACAGCGCCCGCGCCGAAGGCATCAAGCGCCGCTATTTCAACGGGGCCGGCTGGCGCACATTGGACGCGGTGAAGGTCGTCGCCAACGAGACCGGCAGCACGCCCACGGCGATTGCGCTCGCCTGGCTGTTGGCGCAACCTGGCATGACCGCCCCCATCATCGGCGCCAACACGGTCGACCAGTTGCAGGCCAGCCTGGCCGCCAGCGGGTTGAACCTGTCCGCCGAGCAGGTGGCGACCCTCAGCAAAGCATCGGCCTGGCAGGATGAAGATGACGACTAGCCTGAAAATAGCTTTGACGCTGAGATGCAGAGGTGCGCAGAGAAAAGCTATCTTTATTGCTCATTGGCGTCCCATAGGGGCATGAATATTGACCGGCATTTTGCAACAATGACTGTTTTATCGTGACTGTTTCATCGTGACTGTTTCCATCGTGACTGTTTCATCGTGACTGTTTCATCGTGACTGTTTCATCGTGACTGTTTCATCGTGACTGTTTCATCGTGACTGTCAGAACCGTAACCGTCCGCACTTGGGTTCTCATCTTCGTGGGCGTCGTCGCGGGCGCCCACGCGATCCTCTTCTCCGAGCTGCCGCTGATGCTCCGCACCCTGGCCGCGCTGACTATCGTCGGCATCGGGCCGGCGCTATTGCTGTCGGCTTGGCTGACGCCACGCGATAACGGCAGCGACCAGGCCATGCTGGAGCGGGTGGTCTTTGTCGCCGCGCTTGCCTTTACCACACTGACCCTGGGGATGCTGCTGCTCAGTTATCTTCCCGGCGGCGTTGCCCGCTGGCAGGTATTGTTTGTCTACGATCTGGCGATGATGGGGATGGGCGGCGGGTTGTGGGTGGGCAGAGGAAAGAGGGGACAAGGAGAGGGGGAGATAGGGAGACAGGGGGAGACGGGAGGACAAGAAGATGACTTGGCGCGCCATCTTCATCATTCACAATCCACCATTCACAATCCACCATTCACAATTCACCATTCACAATTAAACAGTTCGCCTGCGCCCCTTGCTTCTCGCTCCTCACGCCGTTGGCTTTTGGCAGGAGCATTTATTTTGTTGCTGCTGGGCGCTGGCGTCCGCCTGCCTGGCCTGGGCTACGCCGAGTTTCATGGCGATGAGGCGCGCGCTGTCTTGCGCGCCAGCGCCGTCATCCAGGGTGAGGAGGACGTCCTTTTCCTCCATCGCAAAGGCCCGGTCGAGATTCTGGCGCCGGCCGCGCTCTTTGCGCTCACCGGTCAGCTTGATGAAGCCAACGCGCGCCTGCCTTTTACGCTGGCCGGACTGGCCGGACTGTTTGCCGTCTGGTCGATTGGCTGGCGTCTGCTCTCCCCTGCGGCTGGCTGGCTCGCCGCGCTGCTGTTGGCGGTCACGGGCTATTACGTGGCCTTCTCGCGTTTTCTTCAGTATCAGAGCGTCGTTATCCTGACGACCGCGGCCGCGTTGCTGGCGGTGGCCGCGCTCTTCCAGGAGCGCCGCGCGCCCACGCGGCGTCTTCTGCTGGCGGCGCTGCTGCTTGCCACCGGCCTGTTGGCGCATTATGATGCACTCGCAGCCGCTCCGCCGTTGGCCGTATTGTTGATCGCCGCGTACATACGCTGGCGCGCCGGCCGTCGCATCCTTGTCATGAGCGCATTACTCGCTGGAACGGCCGGCGTACTCATCCTGGCGTTGTACTATGTCCCCTTTCTCCTGAACCCGGCCTTTCGCGCCACCCTCGACTATCTGGTCGGCGAGCGCATCGGCAGCGCACCACCCTACAACAATCTTGGCGATCTCTTTTTGCGCGGTGCGGTCTACAACTCCGCTTATCTGATGGCATTGTTGGCCGGCTTGTCGCTGGTTAGCATGATCGCTGTCTTCTGGCGCGGCTATGGACGGCGTTGGGGCTTGCTATTGTCAGGCGTCGCGCTGTTTGCGAGTGGGATGCTTGTGCTCAATGGCGGTGTTTGGACGTTGAGCGGGCGCGATATGACTGTTGTCCCTGTTGGGTTGTTGTTGCTCCTGGCGTGTTGCGCGCCGCGGCTTGACACGGAGCGACGCGCCGTCTGGGTGTGGTTTGCCACAACTTTTCTGGCCTATATCTTCTTCACTGACCAACCGCGCACCCACGTCCACGTTTTTTTCGCACCCTGGGCGCTGATCGTCGGCGATGTGTTGGTCACAATGTGGCTGGCAGTTAGTAAGCCTCTTTCCAACACTACCAAAGCATGGTCAGCGGCAGCCGGCGTGACGGTGATGGCGGTGGTGCTCGGTGCGTATGTCTATCAACTCTATGTCCGCCACGATGTCGAGGTGCTGCGCACCTGGCCTGCACATGCGCCGACCGGTTTTTGGAATCCTGGCGAGATCGAAAATGTGGATGGGCGCTTCGGCTTTCCCTTCACCAACGGCTGGAAGGTCATCGGCGCGCTTTATGCACAGCATGAAATCTCTGGCGACTACGAGACAAATCAGCGCTATATGTGGATACCGGATTGGTACACGCGCGGCCAGTATCGCTGCGGCTCGACCGCTGAGTGGTATTTTGCCGTCAATAGCCTGGAGCCGTGGATGGAAGATCAGACGCAGATTGCCGCCCGTCTGGTGGAACAGGGGTTTTCACCGTGGGGCGTCGTCACCGTCAACGGCGACGACCGCATGACGATCTACCGCAACGCGCAGGGTGGCCCGGCTGACGAGGTGCGTCGTTTTGCGCTGGAAGATTTCGCCCCGGCCTTCGACGCCGCGGCCACGTCCAGCCTGCCGTTGGCTTATCCTGTGATCCAGGAACGTCCCCAACATCGCTTGGATGTCATATTTGGCGATGAAATCAAGTTGGAAGGCTACGATCTGATCCCGGCTGGGCCGCTGCGGCCCAATCAATCCTTCCGCCTGAAGCTCTACTGGCGCGCGGTTGCTCCGTCTACGGGTTCGCACAAGGTTTCGGTGCAATCCTATTACGGCGATGGCGTGATGGTGGCGCAGAAGGATGCGCTGCCGGTGTGTGATCGGGAGCCGACCACGACGTGGGACGTCGGCGAATTAGTGGTCGATGTCCATGATGTGACTGTCGCCGCCGACGCCCCGCCCGGCGTCTATCCGCTCTTCGTCAGCCTTTATCGGGAAACAAACGGCGAGCGGCTTCCGATCCGCCAACCAACCGGGGAGTTGGTCGACGCTCTCCAACTGGGCAATCTCGAAATTCAGGAATAAATGTTCGACGATGAGGCATCGATCCCCTGGGCGTCGCTGGCCTGAGCTTGCTGCTCCAGCCTGAGCAGCGCCTTGTCTTTTGCCGCCAGTTCTTCCTGCAAAGCTGCTTGCTGCTGTTTGAGTTCGTTGATCACGGCCAACGGGTCGGGAGAAGCGGTTTCAGCCTGTCTATGCGCAGGCGCGGCGTGGGCAATCTGGTCAAGCGCGACAACCGCGTAGGAATCCGGCGTTGCTTCCACCGCTCCGTCGGCCAAAACGGGCGCCAAGGCAGGTATTGCATTTGCCTGCACTCTCTTATCGATGTAATGGGCGGCGCTGCGCCCAGAGTCGCGCGAATCGTAGCGACGAATCTGGGCGGAAGTGCGCCGCGCCACCATTTTGACAAGTTGGTCTGCATTCTTCTCGTCGACCAGCACAGCCAACGCAAAATGATCGTTGGGCAGTTCATCGCGGATCTGGAGGATCCTGGCCGCAGTAAAGCCGGCATATTCGGAGAAGTCCACAACGTTGGCGATGCCGTCCAGCATGGGATCGATATCCATGTTATTGACGATGCCGTCGCTGCTCTTGGCGTATTCCTGAAAGCCCAGAACTTCAAAATCCCCGTTCTGAATGCCCGCTTGCACGATGCGCAACACACTATTCAATTCATTGAAGCCCGGCACCGCGAGCATGACCAGCTCGGTATGGTGGGTGGCCAGGACACGCATTAAGGCGACGCGGCCTCGCTTCGAGGCGCGGCCAAAAAAGCGTTGAATGCGCGCCACCAGAAACTCGCTTTGCTGGGCGCGCCACGCATAGACGACGCACGTGCCGGTCAGTTTGTCATGAAACCCGCGCCGCTGGTCGTCGATCACGACCCAGAAGAAGCCCAGCCCCAGCGGCAGCAGCGACGCCAGATAGCCAAACCAACGCAACGTGCTGCCCAGGTAGCTCATCGGCTTGCCGTCAAGCCGCACGACGCGTACACCCATAATATACTTGCCTACGGTCTGGCCGCCGGCGGTCGCCAAAAAGATAAAATAGATCGGGCCAGTCAGGATGGCAATCAACAGCGAAGTAAAATTGACCACGCCGCACAACAGCTCGCGCATCCCTTCCCAGTCGCGCAGCAATGACGGGCCGCCGCCAGTAATCGTGCACGACTGCGTGTTGATGCCAAGAAAGAAATCGAGTGGCAAGGTGATCGAGGCCGTGATGACCAACACCGAAACGATGACGATTAAGATGTCGATGATGATGGCGACCGCGCGCGTGATAAAGCCCGCGTACTGACCCATCAGTCCCACATTACGCTGCCCCATTGTCGCGCCCCTTGACAAAATCCGATGTGAGCCGGCCCGATTCGGCGCGCCGCTGCACCAGCTCGGGCGGCGGCGGCAATTCTTCGCGCGGCTTGAGACGCAGGAGGCTCCGCACGATCGAATCGACCAGCGAGTCGCCCGTCACGGTGCGCTCGCGCACTTCGTCGCGCAACTGCCCGGCCAGGCTGAGGCTCTGACCCTGCACCAAGGTCTGCACCGGCGCCGGATGGTCGTTGAGATAGTCAATATAAATGTCACCTTGCTGGCGAATCAGCGGCTGCACCTGGTCGGGGCTAGTCTGGAGATAGGCGATGTACTCACCTGCCTGCGCGCGGATCAACGCCTGCACCGCGGGATCGTGCATCAATTCGGGCAAGATGGCGACGATCTGCGCTCGCACCAATTGCTGCACCGCCGGGTGCGCGCCCAGCGCAGGTAAGATGCGTTCGAGCTGGGCGTCGATCAATTGATTGACTTCCGGGCTCTGGCGCAGGAACGCAAGCACGTTGTCGATCACGCCGCCAAGCACGTTGGGCGCCGCGCCATCTCCGGCGAGCAAGCCGGTGCGTCCCTTGTCTTCAAGGCCGCCGACGACGGAGTCCACGGTGGCAGTAATCGTCTCCACCTGCTGGCGCACAGCTTTCGTCACGCCGATGGCGTCGAGCGGCGCCATGAACGGTTCGGCCACACGCTCCACCGTGTCGAGGACGCGACGATTGACCGCCAACGCCGTGGACACGCCTTCTTCCAACAGATCACCGGCCGTCAGCGCCGACCCAATCGCTAGATGGGCCGCACGCGTCAGCACCGAGAATGGTTTGCCATTTGCGTTTGATTCGATCTGTTCTTCGGACAATCGTCCCCCTTCCGGTAATCCCGCGCAGCGCAACAGGCCGCCAATCCCAGTAAGCACCATCATAAGCGCGCGGCTGAGCAAAATCATGCTGCCAATGGGTGCAAATTTCACGCGTTGTTTGGCTGGCTTACTCCACAATGGGGCAGGTTGCCACTGGCTCTACACAAGCCAGAGTATAGCACGCGCCGGCAATCTTCGCATCTTGCCTCAATCGATCCCGGCAGGCAGGTCGATGACAAACCACGTTTCGCCGACGGCAGGTTCGACGTGAATTTCGCCGTGATGAAGCCGGACAATCTGGCGTGTAATGGCAAGCCCCAGCCCACTGCCCCCGGCATCCCGGCTGCGCGCCTCGTCGGCGCGCCAAAAGCGGTCGAAGAGATGGGAAGCGGTCTCAGCATCGATCTCACCCGTGTTGGCGATGACCAAACGCACGGCGTCCGCCGCGTGGGTCACGCGCAGCCGGATGCGACCACCTGACTTTGTGTGGCGCAGCGCATTCGTCAGCAGGTTGTCGAAGACCTGCAAGAGCCGTCCCTGATCGCCGTGGATCGCTGGCAGCGCCGCGCCGACTTCGCTGGAGAGTGTGATGTCGGCGTCCTGCGCCAGCGGTGCAAAGCGCGCTATGGCACGCTTTACCAAATCAGCCGGCGCCAGCAACTCCAACTTGAGCGGCAGCCGTCCTGCCTCCGCCTGGGTCAACAGCCGCAGATCTTCGACGAGCCGGCTGAGATGCAGCGTCTGCTCATAAGCAACCGCCACGTGCTCGACATCAAGCGGGTAGACGCCATCCATCATCGCTTCCAGGTGGCCGCGCAAGACTGTGACTGGTGTGCGAAGCTCGTGCGCAACGTCGGCGGCCATCTGCCGGCGTTGCGCTTCGGCATCGGCCAGGCGTTGCGACATGGCGTTGAATTCACCGGCGAGCTGACGCACTTCCTCACTGCCCTCCACCGGGACCTGCTCGCCGATAGTCGCCACGGTCCAGTGCGACAGGCGCGTTGCCAGCAAGCGCAGCGGGCGCGTCAGACTCAAGGCCAACAGGATGCCGAGCGCCAACGCCATGACGGTGGTCGCCGTCCCTGCCAGGATCAGGCCAAGGTTGACCTGTGCGAGAAAGCGACGCTCTGCGGCGTCCAGCGCCTGTTCGCCCGGGGTCTGTTGCCCTAACATGCCGATCTGGCGGCCATCAAGCAGCAACGGCGTCATGCGGCTGGCCCCGATCTCCTCCAGCGATTTGCCTACCCAGCTTTCGTCTGTGGCGGCTACAATCGCGCCCTGTGCATCGGCGATATAGGTTTGCGGACCACGTCCACCGACGCCGCGCCCCCGGCCGGGCTGACCCAACAGGGCAGCCACACCTTCCCACGAACCCGTCGTACGATAGTAATTGACCAGATCTTCGATCAACGACCGGCCAAAGATCGCAGCATCACGCTCGTTCACATATTCACGGAAGCTTGTCTGCACTGAGTTGTCGACCACCAGCGCCACGATGCCGAGCACCACCCAGGACAAGAGCAGAAAGCCCAGGCTAAGGCGCACCCACAATCTGTTCACGTTGGCCTCACGCCGCCTCGGGCCGCATGCGATAGCCAACACCGTAGACAGTCTCGACATATTCGGGCGTGCGCGGATCGAGTTCGATTTTGGCGCGCAGATTCTTGACGTGCACGTCAATGGTGCGTTCGTAGGCAGCGTAGGCTTCTCCCTGCAATTGGTCAAGCAGTTCCATACGCGTGAAGACGCGGCCGGGACGTGCGACCAATATTTGCAGCACGCCAAATTCACTGGGCGTCAGTTCAACTGTCGCACCGCGCACTGTCACGACCCGTGTTTCGGCGTCGACTTCCAACTCGTGCACACGCCAGCGGCTTGGTTCATGCCCCAATTCCCCGTGGGTGCGACGCAACAAGGCGCGCACCCGCGCCACCAACACGCGCGGGCTGAAGGGCTTTGTCACATACTCGTCGGCGCCGATCTCCAACCCTGTCACCTGATCGATGTCGTCGATGCGCGCGGTGAGAAAGATCAGCGGCGCGTCACTTTCCTTGCGGATAGCGCGCGCCACCGACCAACCGTCCAGTTCCGGCATCATTACGTCAAGCACCACCAGGTCGGGCTGTTCGTGGCGAAAGAGAAAGAGGGCGTCACGGCCATTGGCAGCCGTCACGACCTGATAAGATTCCTGGCGCAGATAGGCGCTCACCGTGTCAAGGATCGCTTGCTCATCGTCGGCGACTAAGATTTTCTGGGACATAAGTGACCTTCGTCCAAATCTTCAAACTTCCCTTCTGAATTTTCCAATTTCAGTAGTTCAAGAATCTTACACGAAGACGCACAAAGCACGAAGGAAATTCCCCTTCTTCGCTTTCCTTTGTGTTCTTTGTGACTTTGTGTGAGGCAAACTCCTGAATCGCTAAAGCTCAGGCTGTTGGCTTGAGCGCCGTGACCCGCGCGCTGTAGACACGCGGCATTCCTGGCTGTATCGGCACAATTTCTGCGGCTGAGCGTTTGTCCGTCACCGCAATATCGGTAAAGCCGGCCGCGTGCATCTGCGCCATATAGTCCGCGGCGTCGATCGCACCGGTGACGCAACCCGCCCATTGCGAGAGGTCGGCGCGCAGCTCGTCGCTGAATTCGCCTTCGGTCACAATGTCACTCACGGCGACGCGACCGCCTGGCCGCAACACGCGGAATGCTTCGCGGAAGACCGCCAGTTTGTCCGGCGCCAGGTTGATCACACAGTTGGACATCACGACATCGATACTGTTGTCGGCCACCGGCAGCGCCTCGATCTGACCCTGGCGGAACTCGACGTTGGTCACGCCCATCCGCTGTTGGTTGGCGTGCGCTTGCGCCAGCATGGCCGGCGTCATATCGACGCCGATCACGGAGCCTGCCGCCCCGACCTGACGCGCGGCAAGAAAGCAGTCGATGCCGCCGCCGCTGCCCAGGTCGAGCACGCGTTCGCCGGGTTGCAGGCCGGCAATCGTCACCGGGTCGCCGCAGCCAAGCGAGAGGCCGGTCACGTCGGCGGGCAAGCCGTCAAGCAGTTCGGCATTATACAACAGCGTGGCATTGGATGCGTCGTCGCAACAGCCATTGGCGCCACAACAACTGCTGCGGCTCTCCGCAATGGCGCCATAGTGATCCTGAACGACTCCATGAATTTCGGTCAATTGGGTCATGATTCTCTCCTGTCGGTTGATCCGCATCGATAAACATCAATACAAACGAGACGAGCTGTGTGCAGCCGGGAGTCTGCACGTTTCACACTATATATCGATACTTATCGATTTGTCAAGCACTGAATCGACTGAAGTATAGCGTGAGGTGGGCCTTTGTGGCTTCGTGGTGGGGCTTTTTAGACAGTTTCTAAGCGAACGCCTGGGCGATGGCGGCGATGTCGGCG